>ERZ777003.397-NODE-397-length-86854-cov-18.532299_pt1 | contig 86854 bp, 72 predicted proteins | sample MGYA00374956_ERZ777003 | MGnify/ENA primary metagenome ERZ777003 (study PRJEB29302, sample SAMN06268252) | bioreactor metagenome | isolation source: Joint BioEnergy Institute, California, USA | place: USA:Joint BioEnergy Institute, California, USA | collected...
GTTGCCGGCGAGAAGGCCTTCGGCGCCGCCCTCGGCGTGATCTACAACTTCTGAGGTAATCCGCGATGATCAAGCACCTGTTCCGCACCGTCGCCGCCACCACCGTCCTGGCCCTGGGCCTGGCCGGCGCCGCCGCGGCCAAGAACCTCGAACTGCTCAACGTCTCCTACGACCCGACGCGCGAGCTCTACGTCGAGTTCAACAAGGCGTTCGTCGAGCACTGGAAGCAGCAGACCGGCCAGACCATCACCGTCCGTCAGTCGCACGGCGGCTCCGGCAAGCAGGCGCGCGCGGTGATCGACGGCCTGGAGGCCGACGTGGTGACCCTGGCGCTGGCCTACGACATCGACGAGATCGCCCAGCGCACCGGCTACATCCCGGCCGACTGGCAGAAGCGCCTGCCGCACAACAGCAGCCCGTACACCTCGACCATCGTGTTCCTGGTGCGCTCGGGCAACCCGAAGAACATCAAGGACTGGGACGACCTGATCCGCCCCGACGTCCAGGTGATCACTCCCAACCCGAAGACCTCGGGCGGCGCCCGCTGGAACTATCTGGCGGCCTGGGGCTACGGCCTGAAGAAGTACGGCAGCGATGAGAAGGCCAAGGAGTTCGTCACCGAGCTGTTCAAGCACGTGCCGGTGCTCGACTCCGGCGCCCGCGGCGCCACCAACACCTTCGTCCAGCGCGGCATCGGCGACGTGCTGCTGGCCTGGGAGAACGAGGCCTTCCTGGCGCTGAACGAGCTCGGCCCCGGCAAGTTCGACATCGTGGTGCCGTCCATCTCGATCCTGGCCGAGCCGCCGGTGACCGTGGTCGACAAGATCGCCCAGAAGAAGGGCACCACCGAAGTCGCCAAGGCCTACCTGGAGTTCCTGTACTCGCCGGCCGGGCAGAAGATCGCCGCCAAGAACTACTACCGGCCGATCTACCCCGAGCTGGCCGACCCGGAGGACACCAAGCGCTTCCCCAAGCTTGAGCTGCTGACCATCGACAAGGACTTCGGCGGCTGGCAGAAGGCGCAGCAGACGCACTTCGCCGACGGCGGCACCTTCGACCAGATCTACGCGCCCAAGCGCTAAGCAAGGCACCAGGACCCCAGCGATGGCCTCCGCCTCGGCCTTTACCTTCAAGCGGCCCAGTGTGATCCCGGGTTTCGGGATCACGCTGGGCTTCGCCCTGTTCTACCTGAGCCTGATCGTTCTGATCCCGCTCTCCTCGACGTTCCTCAAGTCGACGGAGCTCGGCTGGGACGGGTTCTGGCAGACTGTCACCCACCCGCGGGTGGTCGCCTCTTACCGGGTCAGCTTCGGCGCCTCGCTGGCGGCGGCGGCGGTGAACCTGTTCGCCGGGCTGCTGGTGGCCTGGGTGCTGGTGCGCTACCGCTTCCCGGGCAAGCGCCTGATCGACGCCCTGGTCGACCTGCCGTTCGCCCTGCCGACCGCGGTGGCCGGCATTTCTCTGACCGCGCTCTACGCCGGCAACGGCTGGATCGGCCAGTACCTGGAGCCGCTGGGCCTGAAGGTGGCGTTCACGCCGGTCGGCATCACCGTGGCGCTGATCTTCATCGGCCTGCCGTTCGTGGTGCGCTCGGTGCAGCCGGTGCTGCAGGAGCTGGAGCCGGAGCTGGAAGAAGCCGCGGCCAGCCTCGGCGCCAGCCGGTTCACCACCTTCCGCCGGGTGATCCTGCCCTCGCTGATGCCGGCGCTGCTGACCGGCTTCGCGCTCGCCTTCGCCCGCGGCCTGGGCGAGTACGGCTCGGTGATCTTCATCGCCGGCAACATGCCGATGATCTCCGAGATCACCCCGCTGCTGATCATCACCAAGCTGGAGCAGTACGACTACGCCGGCGCCACCGCCATCGCCGTAGCGATGCTGCTGATCTCCTTCGTCCTGCTGCTGCTGATCAACCTGCTGCAATGGTGGAGCCGAAAGCGGCACACGGAGTAATCGCCGATGTCCTCCAAACACTCGTTGGTGCTAACCGAAGCGCCCTGGCTGCGCGTGGTGCTGATCACGCTGGCGCTGACTTTCGTCGCGCTGTTCCTGCTGCTGCCGCTGGCGGCGGTGATCACCGAGGCGCTGCGCAACGGCGTCGAGGCTTATTGGGAGGCGATCGTCGAGCCCGACGCCCTGGCGGCGATCCGGCTGACGCTCACCGCCGCCGCCATCGCCGTACCGCTGAACCTGGTGTTCGGCGTGTGCGCCGCCTGGGCCATCGCCAAGCACGACTTCCGTGGCAAGAACCTGCTCGTCACCCTGATCGATCTGCCGTTCGCGGTCTCGCCGGTGATCTCCGGCCTGATCTACGTGCTGATGTTCGGCATGCAGGGCTGGCTGGGGCCGTGGCTGGCCGAGCACGACATCAAGATCGTGTTCGCGGTGCCGGGCATCGTGCTGGCCACCATCTTCGTCACGTTCCCGTTCGTCGCCCGCGAGCTGATCCCGGTGATGCAGGAGCAAGGCACCGAGGAAGAGGAAGCGGCGCTGACCCTGGGCGCCAACGGTTGGCAGACCTTCTGGCGGGTGACGCTGCCCAACATCAAGTGGGGGCTGCTGTACGGCGTGATCCTGTGCAACGCCCGCGCCATGGGCGAATTCGGCGCGGTGTCGGTAGTGTCCGGCCATATCCGCGGCCAGACCAACACGCTGCCGCTGCATGTTGAAATTCTGTACAACGAATACAACTTCGTCGCCGCCTTCGCCACGGCCTCGCTGCTGGCGCTGCTGGCGCTGGTCACCCTGGCTGTGAAGAGCTTCGTCGAGTGGCGCGCCGCTCAGCAGGCCGCCGCCGCCCGCAACGCCGAACCGCCCGCCTCCGTCGGGAGCCTCGCATGAGCATCGAGATCCGCAACGTCAACAAGTACTTCGGCACGTACCACGCGCTGCGCGACGTGAACCTGGAATTCGCCAGCGGCGAGCTCACCGCGCTGCTCGGCCCGTCGGGCTGCGGCAAGACCAGTCTGCTGCGCATCATCGCCGGCCTGGAGCAGCCGGACAGCGGCCAGGTGCTGCTGCACGGCGAGGACAGCACCGACCGCCATGTGCGCGAGCGGCGGGTGGGCTTCGTGTTCCAGCACTACGCGCTGTTCCGGCACATGACCGTGGCCGAGAACGTCGCCTTCGGCCTGACCGTGAAACCGCGCTCGCAGCGTCCATCCAAGCAGGCGATCCGCAAGAAGGTGATGGAGCTGCTGGATCTGGTGCAGCTGGGCTTCGTCGCCGACCGCTACCCCAACCAGCTCTCCGGCGGCCAGCGCCAGCGCATCGCCCTGGCGCGGGCACTGGCGGTCGAGCCCAAGGTACTGTTGCTGGACGAGCCGTTCGGCGCGCTCGACGCCAGCGTACGCAAGGAGCTGCGCCGCTGGCTGCGGCGGCTGCACGACGAGATCCACGTCACCAGCGTGTTCGTCACCCATGACCAGGAAGAGGCCATGGAGGTCGCCGACCGGGTGGTGGTCATGAACAAGGGCGTGGTGGAGCAGGTGGGCACGCCCGACGAGATCTACGACAACCCGGCCACGCCGTTCGTGTCGCGCTTCCTGGGCAGCGTCAACCTGTTCCACGGCCGCATCCACAACGGCTGGGCGCATATCGGCGATCTGCGCCAGGAAGCGCCGGCGCACGCCAACGGCAGCTCCGGCCCGGCGGTGGCCTTCCTGCGCCCGCACGAGATCGACCTCAGCGACCAGCCGGAAGGGTCGATCGGCGCCGCCACCATCACCAGCATCCGCATCGTCGGCCCGCTGCTGCGCCTGGAGCTGGAACGCGAGGGCGGCGAAGGCCTGGTGGAAGTGGAGCTGCCGCGCGAGCGCTACGACGCCCGCACCCTGCCGATCGGCCGCAAGGTGTACATCCGGCCGCGGCAGATGCGGGTGTTCGTGGAAAAGAACGCGTCGTAACCAACCAGAGGATCATCGCAGCGCTCCGCGCCGTGGCGGGCGGAGCGCTGCCTCTGCCTATCCGCGCAAGCGTCGGTCCATCCAGGACGCCAGCACGCCCAGCGCCAGCACCGCCAGCACGATCGCCAGGCTCAGGTTGGCGCCGATGTGGATGCCGGTGTCGCCGATAGTCCGGTTCCAGCTCTCCAGGCCCAGCTTGAAGGCGATGAAGAACAGCAGCACGATCACCGCCTTGTCCAAGTGCACCAGGAAGCGATTGAGCGCCGCCAGCACGAAGTAGAGGCTACGCAGGCCGAGAATGGCGAAGATCATGGCGGCGTACACCAGCAGCGGCTCCTGGGTGACGCCGATCACCGCCGGCACCGAGTCGAAGGCGAACATCAGGTCGGAGGCTTCGATCGCCAGCAGGCAGAGGAAAGCCGGCGTGGCGAAGTAGGCGGCGGTGTCGCGGCCTTGCACCCGTACGTCCGGATCGGCACGCCGCAGGTCCTCGACCACGGCCCGGGTGATGAAGAAGCGGTCCAAGTGCAGGCGCGGGAATACCGGCAGGATGCGCTTCCCCAGCTTCACAGACCAGTGATCGGAATAATCCTCCAGCTCCTGCTCGTCGCCGCTGGTGGCCATCTTCCAGGCGGTCCAGCCCACCACCGCCGCGAACAGGAAGCCCACCCAGGCGCTGGCCAGGAACAGGGTGGTGCCGAGCAGCACGAACACCGCCCGGAACAGTAGCGCGCCGATGATGCCCCAGTAGAGGATGCGGTGCTGCAACGCCCCCTTGATGCCGAACGAGGCGAAGATCGCCATGAACACCATCAGGTTGTCCACCGACAGGGTCTTCTCCAGCACGTAGCCGGTCAGGTACAGATCGGCCCAGTGCCGGCCGAAGCGCAGCCACAGATAGCTGTAGAAACCCAGCGCCAGAGTGATCCAGAAGCCCGACCACAGCGCGGCGTCGCGCAACGAGATCTCCTTGGCATTGCGGTGTGCGGCCAGGTCGAGATAGACCGACAGGCCGATGACGCCGAAGAAAATGACGATCGCTTCGAGTGGGAAGCCGAAATGTTGCACGGGTCGGTTCCTGCTAGCGGCCTCGACGGACCGGGTTGATGCCGCCTCGCGGCGGCCCTTGCCTTGCGCTCAGAGCTCGGCGCATAGCCGCTCGATCAGCTGCTGCGCCCGCGCGCGATAACCACCGCCGAACAGGTTCAGGTGGTTGAGCACGTGGTAGAGCTGATAGAGATCGCGCCGCACCGCGTAGCCGGGATCGAGCGGGAACGCCGCCCGGTACGCATCGTAGAAACTGGGGGTGAAACCGCCGAACAGCTCGGTCATGGCGATGTCGCTCTCGCGGTCGCCGTAATAACAGGCCGGGTCGAAGATCACCGGCGCGCCGGTCAGATCCGACGCCACGTTGCCGGACCACAGATCGCCGTGCAGCAGACTGGGCCGCGGCCGGTAGCCCGCGAACAGCCGCTCCAGCCCCTCCAGCAGCGGCGCCGCCCGCTCGGCCAGCTCGGGATAGCCGTTGGCCGCCGCCAGCTCAAGCTGATAGCCCAGGCGGTGACGGCGGAAGAACGTCACCCAGTCGTCCTCCCAGGTATTGATCTGGGGCGTGGTGCCGATGGTGTTGTCGCGGGTCCAGCCGAAGCGCTCGCCCTCCACCCGATGCAGCGCGGCCAGCTCCTCACCCAGCCGGGCCAGCACCGGCGCGGTGGCGGCGCGCAGCAGCAGATACTCCAGCACCAGAAAGGCGTAGCCGCCGCCCTGGCCGAGGGTGACCACCGCTGGCACGCGTGGCCCACCGGCCCGGCGCAGCGCCCGCAGCCCGTCGGCCTCGGCCTCGAACATGGACAGGCGCTCGGCGCGGTTGAGCTTGACGAACCAGGCCCGCTCGCCGGCCTCGAAGCGAAAGGCGCTGTTGATGCTGCCGCCGCCGATCGGCCAACCCTTGCCGCCGGACGCGCGCTCGCCGGTAGCCTCGGCGATGGCGGCCGCTACCGCTTCCCAGTCCATTCCCGCTCCACCTCGTCGTTGATTCTGGCCGCATCCTAGCAATGTGGGGGAGGCGGCCACCACCGTCACAGCCGCTGCTCGACGATGGCCCGCACCGCCGGATGGGCCAGCTTGCGCTCTACCGAAATGGCGTAATAGCTCTCGCGCACCGCCTCGGTGCGCCCCACCACCCTCACTTGGTGCTGGCGGCAGATCTCGTCCTCGATCACGGTCGGCGCCGGAAACACGCCCACTCCATGCTGGCCGAACGCCTTGAGCAGGGCGCTGTCGTCGAACTCGCCGACCACCCGCGGGCGGATGCCGGTCTCGTCGAACCAGGTCTCCAGCATGCGTCGCGGATGGGTTTCCGCCGCCGGCAGCAGCATGGGCACGTCGTCGAGACAGGCGGGGAAACCGCTCTCGATCCGCTCCGCCAGCGCCGGCTCGGCGAAGAAGCTCAGCCCCGACTCGCCGAGCAGCCGATTCAGGGTTTTCACGCCGGTGGCCGAGCCGATCGGCCGGTCGGCCAGCACCAGATCGACGTGATGGCTGTTGAGCTGGCCCATCAGCGTCTCCAGCGTGCCCTCGCGGCAGACCAGGTGCACCGGCTCGGCCAGCGCCAGCGCCGGCGCCAGCAGCCGCTGGCACACCACCTTGGGCAGCACGTCGACCACGCCGACCACCAGCGGCCGGGCGTCCGGGCCGCCGCCGCTCAACACCTGCCGCAGCTCGACGCCCAGCGAGAACATCTCGTCGGCGTAGCGGAACACCAGCTCGCCGCTGGGCGTGAGCTTCAGCCCCCGACCGACCCGCTGGAACAGGGTGGTGTTGAGCTCCCGCTCGAGGATGCGCAGCTGTCCGCTCACGGTCTGCGGGGTCAGATGCAGCCGCTCGGCGGCGGCCGCCACCGAGCCTTCGCGGGCGACGATCCAGAAGTAGTGGAGGTGGTTGTAGTTCAGCGGCCTCACGCAATCCTCGACTCGAAAATACCGAGCTATCTCCACCAATAAAACGATTATTCCTTATTCGATGCCGCTGCTACCATCCTTCGGTCCGCCGCGATTTCGCCGGCGGCGCGAGCAACGACACGATTTCGCACGAGGAACTCCATGAAACGGGTACTGCTGTTCATCGCTACCAACCTGGCGGTGATGGTCGTTCTTGGAATCACTGTCAACGTCCTGGGCGTGAACCGCTTCCTGAGCGCCCGGGGCATCGACGTATCCATGCTGTTCGCCTTCGCGGCCGTGATCGGCTTCGGCGGCGCCTTCATCTCGCTGCTGATGTCCAAGTGGGTGGCCAAGATGTCCACCGGCGCGCAGGTGATCGAGCACCCGCGCAACGAGACCGAGGCCTGGCTGCTCGACACCGTGCGCCGCCAGGCCCGGCAGGCCGGCATCGCCATGCCCGAGGTGGCGATCTACGACTCGCCCGACGTCAACGCCTTCGCCACCGGCCCGAGCAAGAACAACGCGCTGGTGGCGGTCAGCACCGGTCTGCTGCGCTCGATGAACCGCGACGAGGCCGAGGCGGTGCTGGGCCATGAGGTCAGCCATATCGCCAACGGCGACATGGTCACCCTGACCCTGATCCAGGGCGTGGTGAACACCTTCGTCATCGCCATCGCCCGGCTGGTGGGCTACGCCGTCGACCGCTTCATGGCCGGCGACGAGGAGGAGTACCAAGGACCGGGCATCGCCTACTTCATCACCAGCATCATCTGCGAGATCTGCTTCGGCATCCTGGCCTCGACCATCGTCATGTGGTTCTCGCGCCAGCGCGAGTACCGCGCCGACGCCGGCGGCGCCCGCCTGGCCGGCCGCGACAAGATGATCGCCGCGCTGGAGCGGCTGCGGCGCCTGCACGAGCCCTCGCATCTCCCCAGCCAGGTGGCGGCGCTGGGCATCAACGGCGACATGAGCCGGTTCGGCAAGCTGTTCCTGTCGCATCCGCCGCTGGAAGAGCGCATCGCCGCGCTGCGCGCCGCGGCCTGATCCGACCAGCGCGGCCTTCCTGAGGAAGGCTCGCATCCCCATCCCCTCTCCGGACAGCCGGAGAGGGGCGCGCGGCGCAACCGCCGCTAGCACGCAGCGAGGACTGTATGGATTCGATCTGGCCCTGGGTGGGATTCAACCTATTCGTGGTCGCCTTGCTGGCACTGGACCTGGGGCTGGTGCACCGCGACGACAAACCGATCACGGTACGCCACGCGCTGCTGCTGAGCGTCGTCTACGTGGTGCTGGCGCTGATCTTCGCCGGCGGCGTGTTCATCTTCATGGGCGACACCGCCGGCTTCCAGTTCCTCACCGGCTACCTGATCGAGAAGAGCCTCAGCGTCGACAACATCTTCGTGTTCGTGCTGATCTTCTCCCACTTCGCGGTGCCGCCGCAATTCCAGTACCGGGTGCTGTTCTGGGGCATCCTCGGCGCGCTGGTGCTGCGGGCGACCCTGATCATCACCGGCGCGGCGATCATCGAGGCGTTCCACTGGGTGATCTATCTGTTCGGCGGCTTCCTGATCTTCACCGGCGCGAAGATGCTGGTGGCGGTGAGCGAGGAGCCGGACGTGGAGAACAACCGCGTGATCGGCTTCATGCGCCGCCACTTCCGCGTCACCGAGGGCTTCGAGGGCAGCCGCTTCTTCGTGCTGCGCGACGGCGTGCGCTACATGACGCCGCTGTTCCTGGTGCTGGTGCTGGTGGAGCTGACCGACGTGGTGTTCGCGCTGGATTCCATTCCGGCGATCTTCGCCATCACCACCGATCCGTTCCTGGTCTACACCTCCAACGTGTTCGCCATCCTCGGCTTGCGCGCGCTCTACTTCGCGCTGGCCGGCGTCATCCACCGCTTCCATTACCTCAAGTACGGGCTGTCGCTGGTGCTGGTGATCGTCGGCGTGAAGATGGTGCTCAACGCTTGGTTCGAGACCACGGTCATCCCCACCGAGCTGGCGCTGCTCATCACCGCCCTGCTGATCGGCGGCTCGATCGCCTTCTCCATGTGGAAGACCCGCGGCCTGCCGCCGGAGGCACTCGCCCCGGAGAGCGCGCGCTGGTGGGTGCCGGGCAGCCCGCCCAAGAAAAAGCCCAAGACCGAGGAGCGCTGAGGCTCAGGGCTCCAGCGGTAGCGGCGGCACGATCAGCCGCATCGCCCGCCGCTTGAGCCCGGCCGGCAGCGGTAGCGCCGCCAGCGCCTCGGGATCGGCCCCGCGCCAGGCCAGGGCCGTGGGCGCGACCTCGAGCGGCGCGGCGCAGTCGATGGTGGCCAGGCGCCGCGACAGATAGGCCTGCTCGCGGTGCTGGTCGAGCAACCGCCGCACCCGGGCCGCGCCGCGCAGCCCCAGCTCGGCGATGCGCGGCAAGCCGGCGTAGATCCCGTCCAGATCCTGGAGAGCGGCGAGCAGCGCAGCGGCGGTCTTGCGGCCGATGCCGGGCACGCCGGGGATGTTGTCCACCGCGTCGCCGGCCAGGCCGAGCAGATCCACCATCTGCTCCGGCCGCACCCCGAATTCGTCGAGCACCGTCAGCGCGTCCAGCATCCGGCCGCGGCCGGGATCCCAGAGCCGGTCCCGGTCGCGGATCAGCTGCGCCAGGTCCTTGTCGGCGGTGAGGTACAGCATGTCGAAGCCGTGCGGGCGCGCCAACGCGGCCAGGGTGCCGATCAGATCGTCGGCCTCGTGGGTCTGGCTGGCGAAAGCTGCAACGCCCAGGGCGGCGCATAGCTCGCGGCAGATGCGGAACTGATAGATCAGCTCCGGCGGCGCCTCCGGCCGATTGGCCTTGTAGGCCGGGTAGAGCTGGTTGCGGAACGACTGGGTCAGGCTCTCGTCGAAGGCGGCGGCGATGAACGCCGGGTTGCGCTGCTCCAGCAGCTCGCACAGGAAGGTGCCGAAACCGAGCACGGCGTTGGCCGGCGCGCCCTTGGGGTCGCGCACGCGGTCGCTGACGGCGAAGAAAGCGCGGAAGACGAAGACGCTGGCGTCGATCAGATACAAGGTAGGCATGGCGCGACACTATACCGGACGCGCCGCGGCTACGCCGCGACCGTCTTCCCGCCGTCTCGGCGCCAGAACCTCCCGCCGCCCTCCCCGCACCCGGAAAAAGGGCGGCGGATGGGTGCCGCGCGCGCTCAAAACGCCGCGGCGCTGGGTGCCGAATGGCCCGGACGCTGCGTGCCCAGCACACGGGCCAGAAACGCCTCGTCGCCACCGAGGCGCGACAGCTCGCGGATCGCCCAAGCGGCGACGTTGCGCTCCAGCTGAGGATCGGCATAGACGTTGAGCCGCACCTGACCGACGTCGGCGCTCATCTCGCCGTCGGCCAGCGCCTCCAGCAGGGTCCGCAGCTCCGCTTTCGACAGCGCCAGCTCCCAGTTCGGCCGAGCCCGTTCGTCGCGGCTGGTGAGCAAGTAGATCGCGTCCTCGCGGCCCGGCTGATCGAAACGCAGCGGACGCAGCTCCAGCAGGCTGTTGGGCAGCACATGCAATGTCGATCTCATCAGGGTCCCTCCTGATTGCGGTTGGCCTCTGTGGCCCCGGGCACGTATCCCGGGCCCGTCACGGAACCGATATTCCGAGCACTTCCCTGGCCGGTCCCTAACTCTAAGGGTAGCAGCCCTTTACACGCCTGCCGCCATCGCATCAAATGCCCATCGGCATTGCACAATATGGAAAACCCGACTCGGAATGCGGGACAACGCCAAAGCTCGGGATGAGCGGCTGGAGAGGAGAACGTCGCCGGCACCGCCGCACGGCGGCGACGGCGCCCATACGCTATGCAGCATGACTACACGATCATCGTCGCCGACGATCACCCGCTGTTCCGGGTAGCGCTGCAGCAGGCGCTGACCCAGACCCTCGGCCGCGTGCGGCTGCTCGAGGCCGACTCCTTCACCGCCCTGCAGCAGGTGGTCGAGTCGCACCCCGACGCCGACCTGGTGCTGATGGACCTGCGGATGCCCGGCTCCAACGGCTTCTCCGGGCTGGCCCATTTGCGCGGCCAGTATCCGACCCTGCCGGTGGTGGTCATCTCCGCCTTCGAGGACGCCAAGGTGGTGTACCGGGCGCTCGACCACGGCGCCGCCGGCTTCATCCCCAAGTCGGCGCCGCTGGCGACGCTCGCCGAGGCGCTGCGGGCGGTGCTCGCCGGCGAGGAGTGGCTACCGCCGGGCCTGCCGCCCCGCAGCACCCGCACCAGCGAGACGGAGCGCGACTACGCTCGCCGTCTCGCCCAGCTCACGCCGCAGCAGTACCGGGTGCTGGAGCTGATGACGGACGGACTGCTGAACAAGCAGATCGCCGATCGGCTGCAGGTGAGCGAAGCGACCGTCAAGGCGCACGTCACCGCCATCCTGCGCAAGCTGGGCGTGCACAGCCGCACCCAGGCGGCGCTGGCTTTCCGCAGCCTGGCGGTGGAGAACGACGAGACGCCGTAACGGCCGGTGGTGGCGGCGGTCAGCCGGCCGCGTCGACCGCGAGCCGCCGGAACTGGCTCAGCACCGCCCGCAGCGCCGCCGGCTTCACCGGCTTGTTGAGGAACTGATAGCCGCGCTCGCGGGCGGCCGCACGGATGGCTTCGCGGTAGTCGGCGGTGATCAGCACGCCCGGTACCGCCTGCCCCACACGGGCGCGCACCGCATCCATCAGATCGATGCCGTTGGCGTCCTGATCCAGGCGATAATCCACCAGCATGGCGTCCACCCCCTCCTCGCTCGCCTCCACCGCCGCCATGGCGCTGTCGAGGTCGGTGGCCGTGAGCACGCGGCAGCCCCAGCCGGCGAGCAGATTGCGCATGCCCTCGACGATGCTCGGCTCATTGTCCACGCACAGCACGCACAGGCCATGCAGCGCGCCGGTGACCGGCGCCGGCGGCGGCTCCTCGCGGACCGCGGCCTGGCCGCGCGGCACTTGCACCGAGAACACGCTGCCGCGCCCCACCCAGGAGCGCACGCTCAGCCGGTGCCCCAGCATGCGCACGATGCGGTCGGCGATGGCAAGCCCCAGCCCCAAGCACTTCTCGCCCTGGTAGTCGTAATGGCCGAGCCGCTGGAACTCCTCGAAGATCACGCCAAGCTGGTCTTCGGAAATGCCGGGACCGGTATCCCACACCTCGATCCGTATCTCGTCGCCGATTCGGCGGCAACCGAGCAGCACCCGTCCTTGCGGCGTGTAGCGGATGGCGTTGGAGAGGAAGTTCTGCAACACGCGCCGCAGCAGTTGGCGGTCGCTGCGCACCACGCAGCGGCAGGGCACCATGTCGAAGCTCAGGCCGCGGTGGCGGGCCAGGGCGGTGAATTCGACGCTCAGCTCCCGCAGCAGCTCGTCCAGGGCGAAGTCGCTCAGCTGCGGCTTGAGCGCGCCGGCGTCGAGCTTGGAGATGTCCAGCAGCTCGCTGAGCAGCGCCTCGGCGCTCTTGAGCGAGCTTTCGATGTTGCGCGCCAGATTGCGATCGTCCGGATCCTGCAGCCGCTGCGCCAGCGCCGAGCAGAACAGGCCGGCGGCGTTGAGCGGCTGCAGCAGGTCGTGGCTGGCGGCGGCCAGGAAGCGGGTCTTGGACAGATTGGCCCGCTCGGCCTCCTGCTTGGCCCGGCGCAGCGCCTCGTTGGCCTCGCGCAGCGCCTGGGTGCGCTCCTCCACGCGCCGCTCCAGGGTCGCCTTCGCCTCCTGCAGCGCCCGCTCGGCCTCCACCCGCTCGGTCACGTCGTGGAACAGCGCGAAGAACCCCACCACTTCGCCGCGCACGTTGAAGTCCGGGATGTAGGTGGCCGAGGCGTGGCGCACGCCGCCGTCGGCGGCCGGCAGATCGACCTCGAAGCGCTGCGGCTGGCCCATCAGCACCGCCTGCGAGTGCCGGGCCCGGGCGCGCAGATAGTCGCTCGGCAGCACCTCGTCGGTGCGCCGCCCGAGGATTGCCTCGCGCGGCAACCGCAGCAGCTGCTCGTAGGCGCGATTGACGAAGCGGTAACGCTGATCGCGGTCGATGTAGGCGATCAGCACCGGCACGTTGTCGGTGAACACGCGCACGCTCTGCTCGCTCTCGCGCAGCGCCTCCTCGGTGCGCTTGTACTGGGTGACGTCCAGGTAGGTGGTCACGAAGCCGCCGCCCGGCAGCGGGTTGCCGCGCACCTCCAGCACCGTGCCGTCGAGCCGCTTGCGCTCCACCACGTAGGGCTCGTGCCGGCGCAGGATGGTCATCACCCGGCTGACGTAATGGCGGATGTCGGCCTCGTCCTTGACCGGGCCGTACTCGCCGCGCTCGGCGTTGTAGCGGATGACCTCGGCGATGCGTCGGCCGACCTTGATGAAGCCCTCCGGATAGCCGAACAGCTCCAGGAAGCGGCTGTTCCAGGCGACCAGGCGCAGCTCGCTGTCCACGACGCTGATGCCCTGCGGCACGCTCTCGATGGTGACCGCCAGCAGTTCGCGGTTGAACTGCAGCATCTGCGAGGCGCCGCCCACCACCGCCGCCACCTCCTCCAGGCGCAGATCGCGCCCGCGCAGCGCCGAGCTCAGCACCACCCGCGCCGACGAGGCGCCAATCACGCCGGCCAGCACCCGCTCCAGCCGCTCCAGCAGCTGGTGGTCGGCCCGCTCCAGCGGCAGCAGTTCGCGTCCGCGGCTTTCGGCGTAGGCGGCGAACACCGCGTCGGCCCGCTCCGGCCCGAGGAAGCGCTCCGCCAGCACCTGCAGCTCCTCGACCGTGACATAGCTGCGCGCGCTCAGGTCGTGGCCGTCGATGCCGCCGGCGCGCTCGACGAAGGCGGCGGCCTGGCTGCGCTCGATCAGGCGGCGCTGCCCGCCCAGCGAGAACCAGACGTAGCAGAACAGATTGGCCAGCAGGCTCCAGAGCGTGCCGTGGGTGGCGGTGTCCAGCCCCTCCAGCCCGAACAGCGCCACCGGCCGCAGCCAGTCGATGCCGTAGGGCCCGTACTCGAGCAGTTCCTTCGACACCAGCTGCGCCGACGCCAGCATCGGCAGCAGTAGGGTGTAGCCCCACAGCGCGAAGCCCACGCTCAGGCCGATCAGCGCGCCGCGCTTGCTGGCGCGCTGCCAGTACAGACCGCCGACCACCGCCGGGGCGAACTGGGCGACCGCCGCGAAAGCCAGGGTGCCGCTGGCGGCCAGGGCGGCGTACTCCGCGGTCAGGCGGTAGTAGCCGTAGCCGGCCAGCAGGATCAGGGTGATGGCGCCGCGCCGTATCCACAGCACCAGCCCGGACAGATCCTGGCGCCGGCTCAAGGTCCAGCCGCGCCAGCGCAGCAGCAGCGGCATGATCACGTCGTTGCAGATCATGATGCCCAGCGCCACGGTGGCGACGATCACCATGCTGGTGCCCGCCGAGAAACCGCCGATGAAGGCCAGCAGCGCCATGTCCGGACGGCCGGCGGCCATCGGCAGGGTCATCATGTAGGTGTCCGGATCCACGCCGTCGGGCCCGAAGAACAGCAAACCCGCCACCGCCACCGGCCAGACGAACACGCTCATGCCCAGCAGGAACAGCGGGAACAGCCAGCGCGCCACGCGCACGTCGCGCGGATTGGCGGCCTCGACCACCGCGGCGTGGAATTGCCGCGGCAGGGTGAAGATCACCACGGCGCTGAGCACCACCGCCGTGAAATAGGCCGCGGTACTGTTGCCCACCCCATCGAGCGGCGGCGGCCTGGCCTCGATGCGCTCCGCCAGGTCGGCAAAGCCGTCGAAGATGCCGTAGGTGATGAAGCCGCCCACCGCCAGGAAGGCCACCAGCTTGACCACCGACTCGAAGGCGATGGCCAGCATCATGCCCTCGTGGTGCTCGGTGGCGTCGATGTGCCGCACGCCGAACAGGATCGAGAACAGTGCCATCAGCAGCGCCACGTACAGCGCCGTGTCCTGCAGCCACGGCACCGCGCCGGACGGCGCGGGACCGCTGGCGGTGAGGATCTGGTACGTCCAGGAAATGCTCTTGAGCTGCAGGCCGATGTAGGGAATGATGCCGATCACCGCCATCACCGCCACCAGCGCGCCCAGGGCGTGGCTCTTGCCGTAGCGCGCGGAGATGAAGTCGGCGATGGAGGTGATCTGCTGCTGCTTGCCCACCCGCACCAGCTTCTCCAGGAAGCGCCAGCCGAACAGGAACAGCAGGTAGGGGCCGACGTAGCTGGGCACCATCAGCAGCACCGAGCCCAGCGGCGGCGCCAGCACCCAGCCAGTGCTGGCCGCCTGGCCGACCGTGCCGAAGAACCCCCAGGACGTGCAGAAGATGCCGAAGCTGAGGCTGTACACCAGCGGCCGGCTGCTCGGCCGCTGCACGCGCGCGCGCAGATCGCCGTAGTAGGCGATGGCGAACAGCAGGCCCACGTAGGCGAGGGCGATCGGGACGACTAGCCAGGGCTGCAGCATGCGCGGCTGGGAGCGCTCCGTGGATCGATCAGGCTGTTATAGCCCCCTGCGGCGGCAATGTAACGGCCGTTCGCGGCAAAGCCGCGAACGGCTTCCGGTTTTACCGGCCTACGATGGGCGCGTCAGTGCTTGCCGCCGCTGCCCGGCTGCGCCACCGCCACCGGCTTGCCGCCGGCCTGCGGCTTGCCCGGCTCGGCGCCGAACTGGCCGCGCAGCAGATGCTGCAGCTCGCCGACGAAGCCGCGGCGGAACAGCAGCACGCAGACGATGAAGGTGATGCCGATGATCACCGTCACCCACGAGCCGATGGCGCTCAGCTTGGAGTGCAGGGAAACCACGGTGAAGGCGCCGACCATCGGGCCGAGGATGGTGCCCAGCCCGCCCAGCAGGGTCATGAGGATCACCTCGCCGGACGTGGCCCAGTGGACGTCGGTGAGCGAGGCGAACTGGAACACCACCGCCTTGGTGGCGCCGGCCAGGCCCGACAGGGTGGCCGACATCACGAACGCCGCCAGCTTGAAGCGGCTGACGTCGTAGCCCAGCGACAGCGCCCGCGGCTCGTTCTCGCGGATCGCCTTCAGCACCTGGCCGAACGGCGAGTCGACGATGCGGTCGATCAGCCAGAAGCCGGCGAGGAAGATCGCCAGCACGAAGTAGTACATGTTGAGCGAGTCTTCGAGGTCGATGACGCCGAACAGCTTGCCGCGCGGAATGCCCTGCAGGCCGTCCTCGCCGCCGGTGAAGGGCGACTTCAGCGCCACGAAGTAGACGATCTGCGCCAGCGCCAGGGTGATCATGGCGAAGTAGATGCCCTGGCGGCGGATCGCCAGCGAGCCGAACACCAGACCCAGCAGGCCGCCCACCGCTGCGCCCAGCAGGATGCCCAGCTCGGTCGGCAGGCCCCAGACCTTGAGGGCGTGCCCGCACACGTAGGCGGCGCCGCCGAAGAAGGCGGCGTGGCCGAACGACAGCAGGCCCGTGTAACCCAGCAGCAGGTTGAAGGCGCAGGCGAACAGGGCGAAGCACAGCAGCTTCATCACGAACACGGGGTAGAGCACGTACGGCGCCGCCAACCCCAACGCGATCAACACGATCCAGAGCCACCGGTTCATGGTCTCACTCCTTACCGAACAGACCGGCCGGCCGCACCAGCAGCACCAGCGCCATGATCAGGAACACCACCGTACTGGCGGCAGGCGGATACACCACCTTGGTCACGCCCTCGATCATGCCCAGCGCCAGGCCGGTGACGATGGCGCCCATGATCGAACCCATACCGCCGATCACCACCACCGCGAACACGACGATGATCAGATCGGCGCCCATCAGCGGGCTGACCGCGTAGATCGGAGCGGCCAGCACCCCGGCGAAGGCCGCCAGCGCCACGCCGAAGCCGTAGGTGAGCGTGATCAGCAGCGGCACGTTGACGCCGAACGCCTCCACCAGCTTGGGCTTCTCGGTGCCGGCGCGCAGGATCGCGCCGAGCTTGGTACGCTCGATCAGATACCAGGTGGCGAAGCACACCAGCAGCGACACCACCAGCGCGAACAGGCGGTACTTGGGGAAGTACATGAACCCCAGGTTGACCACGCCATCGAGGATCTCCGGCTTGCCCGGGTAGGGCGTGCCGGCGGTGTTGTAGAAGTTGGTGAAGAAGCCCTGCAGCACCAGGGCGACGCCGAAGGTCAGCAGCAGGCCGTACAGGTGATCGAGACCGTACAGCCGGCGCAGCAGGGTCCGCTCGATGAGGATGCCGAGCAGACCGACCACCAGGGGAGCGATCAGCAGCGCCCACCAGAAGTTGATCTGGAGATCGGGCATGCCGAGCCACGGCCCCAACTGCGTCAGACCGATCAGGGCCACGAAGGCACCGAGCATGTAGAAGGCGCCGTGGGCGAAGTTGACGATGTTCAACAGCCCGAAGATCACCGCCAGCCCGAGACTGAGCATGGCGTAGAACGCGCCGTTGTTCAGGCCCAGCATGGCCTGCGTCAGGATTGCGTTGGCTGAGATGGCCATGGGTCGCTCCCCAGGTGGTCTCTCGAACTGCTTACTGCTTCTTAACCAGCGGGCACTGGCTCTTTTCCAAGGGCAGGAACGCCTTTTCCGCCGGGATGGTGTCGACGATCTTCAGCAGATCCCACTCGCTCTTCGACTCCTGCGGCGACTTCACCTTCATCAGGTACATGTCGTGCATCACGCGCCCGTCCGGCCGCAGCTTGGCGTTCTTGTGGTACACGTCGTTCATGACCATCTCGCCGAGCTTGGCGCGCACCGCCTTGCCGTTGTCGGTGCCGGCCGCCTCCACCGCCTTCAGGTACTGGGTGACCGAGGAATAGACGGCCGCCTGCGGACTGGTCGGCATGGCCTTGGCGCGCTCGAAGAAGCGCTGGGCGAAGGCGCGGGTTTCGTCGTTCATGTCCCAGTACCAGCTGTCGGTGAACTGCAGGCCCTCGGCCGCCTTCAGGCCCAGGCTCTTGACGTCGCTGCTGAACACCAGCAGGCCCACCAGCTGCTGCTTGCCGCGGCCGATGCCGAACTCGCCGGCCTGCTTCACGGCATTGGTGAAGTCCTGGCCGGCGTTGGCCAGGCCGATCACGTCCGCGCCCGACCCCTGGGCCTGCAGCAGATAGGACGAGAAGTCGTTGTTGGGGAAGGGATGGCGCACGCCGCCCACCACCTGGCCGCCGTTGGCCTTCACCACGTCGGCGGCGTTGCTCTCCAGCGAGTGGCCGAAGGTGTAGTCGGCGGTGATGAAGAACCACTTCTTGCCGCCGCTCTGGATGATCGGGTTGGCGGTGCCCACGGCCAGGGCGTAGGTGTCGTAGGCGTAGTGGATGCCCAGCTCGGTGCACTCCGCGTTGGTGAGCGCCGTGGAGCCGGCGGACGTGTTCATGGTGATCACGCCCTTGGCCGAGGCGAGCCGCTGCACGGCGATGCCGACGCTGGAGGTCACCAGGTCGGTGATCATGTCCACGCCCTGCTGGTCGATCCACTCGCGGGCGGTGGCGGAGCCGATGTCGGCCTTGTTCTGGTGGTCGGCGCTGACCAGCTGGATCGGCTTGCCGAGCACCTTGCCGCCGAAGTCCTCGATCGCCATTTGCGCGGCGATCACCGAGCCTTGGCCGGACAGGGCGGCGTAGACACCGGACATGTCGGTGAGCACGCCGATCTTGACCACATCGCCCGAGATCTGGGCCTGAGCCGTACCGGCCGACAGCGCGGCGGCCACGGCGAGCGCCAAAGTGCTGTTTTTCATCAACTGACTCCTCCGGTTGGATCGTTCTTTTCGATTTGGCTCGGAACTAGACGCTGAGGAAGCGATTGATCAGCTCCTTGTTGTCCTCGAGGTCTTCCTTGTCGATCATGGCCGCCACCCGGCCGTGCTCCATCACGTAGTGGCGGTCGGCCAGCGGCGCGGCGAAATGGAAGTTCTGCTCCACCAACACGATGGTGTAGCCACGCTCCTTGAGCTTGCGGATCACGTCGCCCAGGGTGCGCACGATCACCGGCGCCAGGCCTTCGGTGATCTCGTCCAGCAGCAGCAGCGAGGCGCCGGTGCGCAGGATGCGGGCGATGGCCAGCATCTGCTGCTCGCCGCCCGACAGCTTGGTGCCCTGGCTCTTACGGCGCTCCTTGAGATTGGGGAACATCTCGTAGATCTCGTCCAGCGACATGCCGTCGGAACGGATCTTGGGCGGCAGCAGCAGGTTCTCCTCGACCGTCAGCGACGAGAAGATGCCCCGCTCCTCCGGGCAGTAGCCCACGCCCAGATGGGCGATCTTGTGGGTCGGCAGATCGATGGCCTGGTGGCCGTTGATGCTGATGTGGCCGCTGCGGGAGGTCACCAGACCGAGGATGGCGCGCAGCGTGGTGGTCCGTCCCGAGCCGTTGCGGCCGAGCAGGGTCACCACCTCGCCGCGGTTGACGGTGAGGTCGACGCCGTGCAGCACGTGGGACTCGCCGTAATAGGCGTGCAGATCGGAGACGCGCAGGATCTCGTCGGCGTGCGGCTCAAGCATGGGCGCCCCCCATGTAGGCGTTGATGACTTCGGGATTGGTGGACACTTCCTGATAGGAGCCCTCGGCCAGCACCGCGCCGCGCTGCAGCACGGTGATGCGGTCGGCCAGGGTGGAGACCACGCCCAGGTTGTGCTCCACCATCAGCACCGTGCGGCCCTTGGCCACCCGCCGCAGCAGCTCGGTGATGACGCCGACGTCCTCGGTGCCCATGCCCTGGGTGGGCTCGTCCAGCAGCATCAGCTCCGGGTCCATCGCCAGCGTGGTGGCGATCTCCAGGGCGCGCTTGCGGCCGTACGACAGCTCCACCGCCGGGACCTGGGCGAACTCCTCCAGCCCCACCGCCTGCAGCAGCTCCATGGCCTTGGCGTTGTGCCGCTCCAGCACCTTGCCGGGCCGCCAGAACTGATACGAGCCGCCGTGCTTGGCCTGCAGCGCCAACCGCACGTTCTCCAGCGCCGTCATGTGCGGGAACACCGACGAGATCTGGAACGAGCGGATCAGCCCGTGCTTGGCGATCTCGGCGGGCCCGCTGCGCGTGATGTCGCGGCCGTTGTAGACGATGACGCCGCGGCTCGGCTGCAGGAACTTGGTGAGCAGGTTGAAGACGGTGGTCTTGCCGGCGCCGTTCGGCCCGATCAGGGCATGGATGGTGCCGCGACGCACGTTCAGATTGACCCGGTCGACCGCGGTGAAGCCCTTGAACTCCTTCACCAGGTCGCGGGTTTGCAGAATGAAGTCATCCGCCATGGGTACGACCCCAGCTTTGTTGTCGTTATGACCCCGACCGCGCGGCGGCCGGCTTCCTCCTGCCCTGGAGGCTAAGCGCTAAGGGGGGCTCGGCGACATTCGACCTTGGTCGTAATGGCCAAAACCGCACGTTCCCATCGGTCCGATCTGCCGCTAGGCTGTGCCCTGGCCTGGAGGTCATTCATGTCCGCTCGTCTGCCGCATTGGCTTTCCGTCGCCCTGGCGGGCACCGCCGCCCTGATCGTGGTGCACGGCATCGGCCGTTTCGCCTTCACCCCCCTGGTGCCGGTCATGACCGAGCAGGCCGGCCTCAGCCTGGCCGGCGCCGCCTGGCTGGCATCGGCCAACTACCTGGCCTACCTGCTCGGCTCGCTGTTCACCTTCTGGCGCCACGGTGCCGAGGAGCGCGAGCGCTGGCTGCGCCGCGGCCTGTGGCTCAACGTCGGCACCACCTTCGCCATGGGGCTGATCGACCATTTCCCGAGCTGGGCGCTGCTGCGCCTGGTCAACGGCTTCAGCAACGGATTGGTGTTCGTCTACGCCCCGGCCCTGGTGCTGGAGGTGCTGGCGCGCAACGGCCGCGGCGTCTGGAGCGGCCTGACCTTCACGGGAGTCGGAGTGGGCATCTGCCTGTCCAGCCTGGCGGTGAGCCTGGGCTATGCGCTCGGATTGCGCTGGGACGGGCTGTGGTTGGGCCTGGGGCTGCTGGCGCTGCCGCTGGCCTGGTGGGCGACGCGGACGCTGCGCCTCGCCCCGGCCGAGCCGACGCCCGCCGGGGACGCCGGCGCGCCGGCGGTGCGCGGTCCGCTGTCGGCCGATTTCGCCTGGCTGGCGGCTGGCTATACCACCGCCGGCTTCGGCTACATCATCAGCATGACCTTCCTGCCGGTGATCATCGCCGCCCTGCCCGACCTGGACGGCTGGGTCGGCCCGAGCTGGCTGCTGGTCGGCGCCGCCGCCATTCCCTCGACCTTCCTGTGGAGCTGGTTGGGCCAGCGCTTCGGCGACTTCCCCGCCCTGCTCGCCGCCTTCGCCGCGCAGGCGATCGGCGTGGCGCTTCCGGTGCTGTGGATCAGCGCCGCCGGCACCGTGCTCGGCGCGCTGCTGCTGGGCGGCACCTTCGTCGGCATCGTGCAGCTGACCATGCGCATCGCCCGCAACCGCTGGCCGCAGCAGGCCGGCCGCCTGATCGGCCTGCTGGTGACGCTGTACGGCATCGCCCAGATGATCGGGCCGCTGGTGGCGGAATGGACGCGCCGGCTCACCGGCAGCTATACGGCGGGACTGCTGCTGGCGTCGGCGACGCTGGCGCTGGGCATGCTGTTCATGCGGCTGGCTTGGCGCGCGCAATGGCACCCCGCCGCGACCGCTGCGCGCACCTCGCGGACCGAGCCGACCTGAGCGCTCACAGCGGACGCGGCAGCACGATCTCGTCGCTGAAGCGCTTGCCCGCCGCCACCTCCCGGCACAGCTCCAGGAAGCGCTGCATGCCAGGGGTACGGTACTTCTGGCGGTGCACCAGCATGAAGAAGTAACGGCGCAGATCGAGGCCGGGCACGGTCAGCGGCACCAGCGTGCCGTGGCGGAAGGCGTCCTTGAGCGCCAGCCGCGAGATGCAGCCGATGCCGAGCCCCGACTCCACCACCCGCTTGATGGCCTCGGTATGCTCCAGCTCGAACAGGATCTGCAGCCGCGGCAGCACCTGGTGCAGGGCGCGGTCGAAGGTCTGGCGAGTGCCCGATCCCGGCTCGCGCACCACCCATTTGGCCGTCACCAGGTCGTCCAGCGTGAGCGTGCCCTTGGCGGCCAGCGGATGGTCGGGGGCGGCGAACAGGCTCAGCTCGTCCTCCACCCAGGGCGTGACCTCCAGATCCGGGTGCTGGCAATCGCCTTCGATCAAGCCGAGATCGAGCTCGAAATTGGCCACCCGCTGGATGATGGTCGCCGTGTTGCCCACCTCCAGGTGCACCTGGCTGCCGCGGTGGCGCTGCATGAACTCCCCGACCAGCAGAGTGGCGAGATAGTTGCCGACGGTGAGGGTAGCGCCGATACGCAGCGGCCCGGCCTCGGCATCGCCGCACAGCGTGGCTTCGAGATCGCGGGCGCGGTCGAGCAGCTCGCTGGCCTTGGGCAGCAGCAGCCGCCCGAGCTCGTTGAGCTGCAGGCGCTTGCCGATGCGGTCGAACAGGCGCACGTCGTACTGCTTCTCCAGCTCGCTGAGCGCGGTGCTGGTCGCCGACTGGGAAAGCGACAGCGCGCGGGCCGCGCGCGATACGCTCTCGTAGCGCGCCACCGCGACGAACACTTCCAACTGTCGGAACGAACACTTCATAGCGACCCCGCCGATGGTTGCCGGACCGGCCCTCACGCAACCGCTATGCTGCCGATCCGCCACGGGCTGCGGCAAGCGGGGTGACCGTAGGCAGCGCGGCGGTTAAGATCGACACCGCCCCTGCCCGCAACCGTGAACGACGATATGCGCAACCATAGCCTTGTCGGAGCCGTCGCGCTGCTGTTGGCGCTGTCCGCGACGCAACCGGTCCTGGCCGAGGAAGAGGGTTTCCTGACCCGGATCGGCCGGAAGATCGATCAGGCGGTGACGCCCGTCGCCGAGAAAACCGGGGCTGCCCTGGAAACCGCCGCCGAGCACACCGGCAAGGCGCTGGAGAAAGCCGGCGACGCCGTCGGAACGGCGGCGGACAAGACCGGGCAAGCCATCGAACGCACCATCGACAAGCTGCAGCGCTGAACGGCGCGGCCGCCCCCCAAGGGGAGCCATGGCCGCGCCGCGTCGGATCACACCAGCGTTTCCAGCCAGCGATACAGTAGGCAGGCCGCGTAGACCGCGACGATGGCCACCGTCCAGCGGGGTAAAGTCGGGTCGGTCACGCGCGCACCGCAGCCGGAGCAGGCGCTGCCGCCGAGCAGCCGCGCCAGCAGCGGCCTGGGCGGCGCGCACAGCGAGCAACCGCGCGACCCGCCGTCCGGCGCCGGCCGGGTACGATCCCGGCGGGCGCCGCGAGCTTCCTCGGCCGCCATCGCCGCCGGCGGACCGACGCCAGCGAGTTCGAGCCTGCGCCGGCGATCCTCGATCATCCTTTCACCCATTTCGCCACCTCCCCGCTATTCGAGCCGCGCCGCCGCCACCGCTGTCCGCGCCGCTGCCGGCGGCGGACCGGCCGCCGCCCGCTCGCCGCGGTCGTAGTGGCTGAAAACGATCTCTAGCAGCGCCGTGTTCCAGGAAATGGCGGTAAGTTCGCGGCCGAAGCCGATGATGTTCGACTGCGGCGCCAGCGCCACGATCTCGACATCCCCCTCGCGCGCCTTGGCCGACAGCAGCTCGGCGCCCCGGCGCCGCAGACTGCGCTTGACCGGCTGCGCGTAGTCCGGCTGCGTCACCACCCGCACGCGCATGACCGGCTCCGCCGCGTCGGCGCAAACCACCTGCGGCCGAAACGCCAGCAGCCGCCGCCCGTACCGCTCGCCCAGCCAGGCGATAGCGGTGCGCAAAGCGTCCTCGTCGGTGGCGAGCACTTCGAGCCCTTGCTTGGAAACCTTGGTCGCGACACCCGGCAGCCCCGCGAGCGCGGCGGCCGCTTCCCGGGCGAACGTCAGCTGAGCCCTGCCGGCGCGAACCCGCACCAGCTGCGAAAGCACATAAACCGTCATCATGCCCCCTCTCGAACGAATGGAACCCAGCCAAGCCGTAGCGGGCGCCGCGGCGCGGCGCCCGCTAGTCAAGCGTTGGAATGCTTTGCCTCTTGGACAAAATTCGGTCCATTTCGACTCACCTCAACCGGTCCGCCCGACCGCTATGCGCAAAAGCTGACCGCACCGCCCCGCGAGGCGGCGGCCACGCTCAGAGAATTTCGGGAAACGCCGGCATTCGGCCCGCTGAACCGGGCCGGCCGCTGGCCAAGCTGAATCAGCGGGGGCGTCTTACCGCGCCAAGGCAGACCGCCGCCCCCGCGGCGTCGACGATCCGAACGACCGCGGACAAAGCCACACCAGCGCGCCTAGGCGCGCGCATGGTCATCGGGTGGATTTCTCGCTGTGGATAGGAGGCCGGGCCGGGCGCGGCACGCCGCGCCACCCGGCGCATCAAGGCGTAGCAGCGCGACGTCCCGCCACGAGCGTGGCCGGTCCGAATGGATCGACGTTGTGGCGGTTCATGGCTTCCTGGCGAAAAAGGTCGGATGAATCGTCGACTTGCCCGATCTTACCGACATTGCGGGAAAAATTCCAATCGCCACCGAAAGTTGCGACACCGCTCAGGCCTGCTTGGCGAGCCACACCGCCAACCCCTGAGCGTTGATCTGGATATCCACGCTCAGCAGGCCGTCGACCTCCGCCGGACTCATGGTGCAGCCGTGGTCCTGCAGGCGCCGCAGCATGTGCTCGCGCAGCCGCGTGGCGATGGCACCGACCGCCTCCATGCCGCTCGCGCCGCAGCCGCGGGCGATCGCCACGTAGGCGTCCAGATCGCGGTGCAGGTCCTGCGCCAGCCGCTCCAGGTCGGTGACCCGGCTGTAATGGGTGAGATAGGCCGCGCTCGGCCCATAGCTCAGCAAGCGGTCGATCGAGGCGTGCGCGGCCTGCGGATCGAACTGCACCGGCGTGGTCGAGGCGAACACGAACGCGCCGCGCGCGGTGTCGAACTCGCGGTAGGAGATGCCGAAGGTATCGCCGGTGAACACCGCGTTGGCGTCGTGATCGATGATGCAGTAGTGGTGCAGGGCGTGCCCCGGCGTGTGGATCAGCTCCAGCTCACTGTCGCCCAGGCGCAGCCGCATGCCGTCGCTGCTCTCGACGATGCGCTCGGCGGGAATCGGCAGGATGTCGCCGTACATGCGTCGGTAGAGCTCGTCGCCGTACACCGCGCGGGTGCCGGCGATGAGCTTGTCGGGCGCGGCCATGTGGCCGGCGCCGCGCGGATGCACCACCAGCTTGGCGTTGGGCAGGTGCTGCATCAGCAGACCGGCGCCGCCGGCGTGGTCGAGGTGGATGTGAGTCAGCAGCACGTAATCGACATCGGCCGGATCGAGGTTCTTGTCGGCCAGCGCCTGCAGCAGGCGCGGCACGCCGGAGTTGGTGCCGGTATCGACGAAGGCGGCGCGGCCGTTGCGCACGATCAGATGGCTGGAATCCAACCGCGGCCGGACGAAATCGGTGTCGATGGCGCTGACGCCGTGGGGAAAGTCTTGTAGGTAATCGTTATAGGTCGTCATGCCTGGGTGCTTATCACAAATCACCGATTGACGCCTAGTCCTGGCGGCGACTGCAGACGCCGACCGCCTGCCCCGGATAGTCGAAGGCGGCGGCGGCGCCGAGCAGCGCCGGCATGGGCGCCGTGATCACATAACTGGGCACGGCCGCCAGATAGGCGGTGAATCGCCCTCGCCGCTCAAAGGCGGCGCGGAACGGCGAGGCGGCGAAGTAATCGCCCAGCTTCGGCACGATGCCGCCGCCGATGTACAGCCCGCCGCGCGCCCCCAGCGTCAGCACCAGGTTACCGGCCACCACACCCAGCATGGCGCAGAACAGGTCGAGCGCTTCGCGGCACAGCGCGCAGGCGCCGGCCACCGCTCGGGCCGAGACGTCCGGCGGCTGCAGCGGCTCGGGTTCGACCCCCGCCAGCTCGGCGATGGCTTGGTAGAGGTTGACCAAGCCGGGGCCGGAGACAAGCCGCTCGGCCGAGATGTGCGGATAGCGGCGGGCCAGCACGGTCAGGATCTCGAACTCGCGGGCGTTGCTCGCGCCGTAGGTGACATGCCCGCCCTCGCTCTGCAGCGGCAGATAACGGCCGTCGTCGGCCGGCACCAGTCCCGACACCCCTAGGCCGGTGCCAGGTCCGATCACGGCGATCGGCGCCCACGCGGCCGGGGCGCCGCCGCCGATCTGGCGCCGTTCCTCCGGTCGCAGCCGCGGCACCGCCAGGGCCAGGGCCGTGAAGTCGTTGACCACCCGCAACTCGTCCAGTCCCAGCCGCGCGCGCGTCTCCGCCACCGAGAACGACCACCGGTGATTGGTCATGGTCACCCAATCGCCGGTGATGGGTGTGGCCACGGCCATGGCCGCGCGGCGCGGCCGCTCGCCGCCGAGCGCCGCCAGGTAGCGCTCGGCGGCCTCCGCCAGCGTGGCGAAATCGGCGCAGCGGAACGCCCGCTGGGCGGTCGGCACGCCGCCGCCGTCGACGAGCGCGAAGCGCGCGTTGGTGCCGCCGATATCGGCCACCAGGATGGGAGCCCCGTCCGCGCCGCTGCTCATCCGCCCTCCTTGGTCCGCGCCAGGCACGCTGCTGATATGGCGTCCGGGCGCCTGCCGCCAAACGCCGCGCGACCGGAACCCGCCCTTCGCGCCAGGACGCCGTCGCATTGCATCGGAGCCGCTCTACCGCTGATAATCATTCTCGTTACCAATCTTAGGAACCGGACATGCGCAAAGGTCGTCTCGGCCTGCAGTGGCTGTTGATCCTTTTCTTTTACCTTGCCGGCCCCCTGGCCGCCCACGCCGATCAGACGCAAGACGTGGCGATCATCATGCAGATGGCCGACTACCTGGGCGTCGACTACCCGGAGGCGGTGGAGGACGGCCAGGTGGTGAACGAAGCGGAATACGCCGAGATGCAGGAATTCTCGGCCGCTATCGAAAGCCGTATCCAGACGCTGCCCGAGGAGCCGGGCAAGCCTGCGCTGCTGCAGGCCGCCGCCGCGCTGCGCGAGGCTGTCGCCGCCAAGGCGCCGCTGGCGCGGATCAGCGCGCTCACGGCCGAGATCAGCCGCGGGCTGATGCAGCACTATCCGGTGACCATGGCGCCGCAGCAGGCGCCGGACCTGGCGCTCGGCCACCAGCTGTTCCAGGCGCAGTGCGCCAGCTGCCACGGCGCCGAAGGCCGCGGCGACGGCCCGGCCGGCGCCGGCCTGGAACCGCCCCCCACCGATTTCCATGAGCCGGTGCGCCAGGATCAGCGCAGCCCGTTCGCGCTCTACAACACGCTCACCCTGGGCGTGGAAGGCACGGCGATGCCGAGCTTCAGCCAGCTCAGCGAGGCCGAGCGCTGGGCGCTGGCCTATTACATCAGCCAGCTGCGCTACGGCGACGCCGAGCGCTCCCAGGGCGCCGCGCTGGCGGCGCAGGGCCATCCGGCGCTGGCCGCCCTGAGCGACCTCAACGCGCTGAGCCAGGCCACGCCCGAGGCGGTGCGCGCCCAGTTCGGCGAGGATGGCGTCGCCGTGCTCGCCTATCTGCGCTCGCAGCCGGCGCTGGTGGCCAGCGCGCAAGACCAGGATCACCTCAGCTTCACCAGCCGCACGCTGGACGAGAGCCTGGCCGCCTATCGCGCCGGCGACCGCGCCCGCGCCGAGCAGCTGGCGCTGACCGCCTACCTGGAAGGCTTCGAGCTGGCCGAGGCCAGCGTCTCCGCCGTCGACCACAAGCTCGGCCTTGCCGTGGAGACCGAGATGATGCGGCTGCGCCAACTGCTGCGCCACGGCGCGCCGGTCGACGAGGTGGCCGCGCAGATCGACGACATCAAGACCATGCTCGCGCAGGCGCGCGAGGAGCTGCGGGCCGGCAGCCTGTCGGCGCTCGGCAGCTTCACCGGCAGCTTCATCATCCTGGCGCGCGAGGGGCTGGAAGCCATCCTGGTGCTGGCGGCGGTGTTCGCCTTCCTGCGCAAGGCCGAGCGGCGCGATGCCCTGCCCTATGTCCACGGCGGCTGGATCGCCGCGGTGGTGCTGGGCATCGCCACGTGGTTCGTGTCGACCTACATCATCACCATCAGCGGCGCCAGCCGCGAGCTGACCGAGGGCATCACCGCGCTGGCGGCCGCCGTGATCCTGCTGTACGTCGGCTTCTGGCTGCACAGCAAGAGCTACGCGGCACGTTGGCAGCAATACGTGGCCGGCAAGCTGCAGGGCGCCCTGGAGACCCGCAACCTCTGGGCGCTGACCGCGGTGTCGTTCCTGGCGGTGTACCGCGAGATGTTCGAGACCGTGCTGTTCTATCGGGCGCTGTGGGAGCAGGGCAATCACGACGCCATCCTGGCCGGCGGCGCGGCGGCGGCGGCGTTCCTGCTGGCGGTGATCTGGGCGGTGTACAAGCTGAGCATCCGGCTGCCGGTGCGGCAGTTCTTCAGCTGGAGCTCGGCGCTCATCGCCGTGCTGGCGGTGATCTTCGTCGGCAACGGCGTAGCCGCGCTGCAGGAGGCGGGCTACCTGTCGGTGAACCCGATCGGCCGCTTCTCGCTGCCGCTGCTGGGCATCCACGGCAACGTCGAGGCGCTGGCGGCGCAGCTGATCATGCTGGCGTTGGCGATCGCCGCTTTCGCCTTCAACCACTACAGCGCACGCCGGCTGGCGCAGTAGGCTTGGCATCATCCGGGCGGCGGTCCGCCGCCCGGATGATCGTCTTCGCATGGGGCGCCGTCAGCGCCGCGCCCGCGCCACGACCCGGAACTCGACCATCACCTCGTCCTGCACGCGCAGCAGGCCGCCCAGCGCGCTCATCGGGGTCATGCCGAACTCGCTCTGGCGGATCGCCAGCGCCCCGTGGGCCTGCAGCCGATCGCCATCGAGCCGCACGTCCACCGGCACCAGCTGGCGGCGGGTTTGGCCGTGCAGGCTGATGGCGACCTCCAGCACCAGCTTGGGCAGCTCGCCGCCGACCCGAACCGCGCTCACACCGATCAGCGGATGGCGGTCCGCGGCCAGCACCGCCTCGCCGAGCATGTTCTTGCGCGTGGCGGCGGCCGCGTCGGCCGGCACCTCGGCGGCGAAGGACCCGCCCAGCCGCTGGCGCAGCTCGGGCGGATCGACCCGCAAGCGCTCGACCGGCACCACCAGATCGACCGCCGCCGACGCCAGCCCCTCGGCCGGCAGCAGCACGGCGCCGACCAGATCGTCCGCCACGATCACATGGTTGTGGCCGCGCGCCGCCAAGGGCCCGTCGCGGTAGACGTAAATGCGCACCTCGGAAGCGGCCGGATCGACCTCGAATACCCGCCCGACCGCAGGATCGACATTGGCGTAACGCTCCGTAGGAAAACGCACCTCGGCGCTCGCCGATTCGCTCTCCGGCCGAACCGGCTGCGGTTGGCAACCCACACCGGCCACGGCCAGCAACAGCGCAGCGAAACAAGCACGCGGGGCGAACATCGAGAAACTCCTTCCAATCGGTTACCGGGAGGAAAGATATAGCCCATCGCCGCCTTGGCAACGACGCGCGTCTGTCGCGCCTAAGCGACAGGAAAATGCAGCCAATTTTCTTGATTCGCCGGGAATAGCCTCAACTAACAGGGCACTGCCAACGAAGCTGGCAGCTTTTTTCAGGCGCCGACGCGCCTGTTTGCCCTGAGAAGTTCAAGGAGGAATCCATGAAACGCAGTCTGAGCATTCTGGCCATGTCGGCGGCCAGCATATTGGCCTTCTCGACCGCCTATGCCGAATCAACGGCATCATCGCAACAGCCGGGATCGATGGAACAATCGTCCCGTGTCGAGGAGCCGCGCTCCGAAACCTCCATGCCCAGCGCCGGCGGCGGCGCGGCCGGCGGGGCGTCGAGCTCGATGGAATCGTCCCAGCCCTCGTCGTCCGCGAGCACCGACCAAACGGCCGGCTCGGATCAGCAGGCCAGCGCCAGCCATGCCGATCCCGCGGTGCGCGAGGCCCAGCAAGCCCTGAAGGATCAGGGCTATGACGTCGGCCCGGTGGACGGCATCATGGGCCCGCAGACCCAGGCCGCCCTGCAGCAGTTCCAGCAGGACCAGGGCATGGAGGCCAGCGGCCAGCTCGACCAGGATACCTTGGCCGCGCTCGGGATCGAGGAGCAGGGCTCGGCGGTCGGCGGCGGCGCGGCCGGCGGCGGCAGCAGCTCGGAGGACACCTCCACCGGCAGCGACAGTAGCTCGACCGACAGCAGCGACTCCAGCAGCGCGGGCGGCGGCACCGCCGGTGGCAGCGACTCCAGCGCCTGGCCGAGCAGCAGAGAGGAATCGCAAAGCTCTAACTGAGAGCCTTAACGGCGCTTGACGCTCGCCCCCTCTCCCGGCACCGGGAGAGGGGCAGCCTTTCCCGCGCTTCCACCCGCCGCTACGACGCCAGAGAAACGGCGTACTCGGTGCTCCTGACGGGCGCGCGAATCAGACACGGACCGGCTTGATTCAAGGCCGGCGCCAGCAAGGCCCGCGGATGCCCGCTCGCGCCCAAATCGGCGATCTCGAAACCGAACCCCGCCGCGATCCGGCAGAAATCCACACCGCCGACTGACGGCTCCTGCCCGCCGAACGGACTCCGCCAGCCCCCATCCGACGCGCGCTCGCCGCACAGCACCACCTTCAGATTGACCCGTTGCTCGGCGGCGGTGGCCAGCTCCTGCAGATTCAGCAGCAGACCGCTCTCGTCGCAAAAGCAGATCACCGGCGCGGCGGGATCGGCCAGCGCCGCGCCGATGGCCGCCGGCAGGCCGAAGCCCACGGTTCCATGCCCACTCAACCAGCGGCGCGGCCGGCGCAACGGATAAGCCTGCGCCACCAGCGACCGCTGGCGGTCGAGATCGGCGGCGACGATCGCCCGCTCGCCGGCCAGCGCCGCCACCGCCCGCACCAGGCCGCACAGCGTGCGCGGATCGTGATCGCCCCGCGCCTGGCGCGCCTTGAGCGCGGCGACCCGCCGCTGCCAAGCGCCGCGCGGCGTCTCCGTCACCTGCGGCAGCAGCGCCGCCAGCACCGAGCCGAGATCGCCGCCGATGGTCAGCGCCGCTCGCTCGCCCCGATCCGGCTCGATGTCGATCCGGATAATGCGCGCGCCGACAGCGGCGGCTTCGGGCCGGGCGTCGGCGCGTGCATCGAAGCGGGCACCGACCATGATCAGCAGATCGCACTCCGCCAGCGTCCGCTCGACCTGAGCGTCCGCCACGCCCAGCGCCTGCGGGTGCCCAGCCGGCAACGCCCCCAGCGCTGCCAGGGTCATGACCGTCGGCAATCCGGCCTTCTCCGCCAGCCGCTGGGCCATGCCGCTGGCGCCGCCGTGGACCACGTCGCCGCCGAGGTAGAGCAGCGGCCGCCGAGCGCGGTCGATCAGCGCGGCGGCGGCCGTCACGGCCGCCGGCTCCGGCGCGGGCGCGGACTGCGGCTCGCCCGGCGCCGGCCAGACGGCGAACGCGGCGATCTCGGCCTGAACCTCGACGGGGATGTCGAGCAGCACCGGCCCGGGCCGGCCGGAGGCGGCGATGCGGAACGCCGCCGGGACGATCTCCAGCAGCTCGCGGGCCGCGCGCGCCCGAAAGGCGTGCTTGGTGGGTGCACTCGCCCCATCGAGGTCGGCGCCCTCAGTCATGCAGATCAGCGGAATCGCGTCCAGCCGCGCGGCGGCCAGGACGGCGGCGAGGCTATCCGCCGCCGGGCCCGACGACGCCAGGCAGACCGCCGGCCGACCGCTGACCCGCGCCAAGCCCTGGGCGATGAAGCCGGCGCCGCGCTCGTGGCGGGCTGGCACGTAGCGAATGGCGGGACTGCGCGCGAACGCAGCGCGCAGCGGCGAATCGGCGCCGCCCGGCGTACCGGTTACGACGCGCACGCCCTGCCGCTCCAGGAGTCGGACGACTAGCTGTGCACCGGTGAGTCTGATCATTGGGCGGTCTCCTCGTCCCGCTCGGGAAGCGACGGCGAGGGAGCCCAGAAACGCGAACCCCCGCCGGGCTCTCGCGCCGGCGGGGGTTGCTGGATTCGTAGCCTGTAGAGCTAGAACGGACCCGCGGGCGCGAGGCGCACGACCGCTACTACTACGGCTACGACCGCCAGCGAGGCGGCAGGAGCGATAGCGAGGTCGTGAGCGGCCATGGGTCGAATCGTGCTCCGCGGTTCGAACGGTAAGTTACGATAATGCGCGCGTGATGGCGCGCTTGCAAGCCCGCAATGTATCCGGGCCTTTCCGGCCCGAATCCTCTACACTGCGACGGGCACATATCGCAAAAGGAGGTTCGATATGGGAAAAGGTGATCGCAAGACCCGCCGCGGCAAGATCTTCCGCGGCAGCCACGGCAACACCCGGCCCAACCCGCGCAAGGTGCGCAAGCGGAAGGAGGCCGAGAAGCTGACGCCGGGCGTGAAGTAAGCCCGAGCGGGTGCCGTCGTCACCTCACCTGGAACGGCACCCGCGCCGTCTCCCGCTCCCCGACCCGCGCCCAGGCCTGATGCGCGCCGCGCGTCAGCGGCCACAGCAGCTCCGGCCCGTCCGTCACCGCCACCCGCTCGCCGTCGACGAACCACTCCACCCGCTCGCCCGGCCCAACGCCGTCGAGCAAGAAGCGGAACCGCTGCCGGTCGGCCGGCAGGCGCGGATCCAGCGCCAGCTGCAAATCCCAGGACGGCTGCCGCAGCCGGAACTGCGGCGGCGCGGCGACCGCCGGCCCAGGGGCCGGCGCCGGCCCGGTGCCGGGCAGGAAGTATTCGATGCGGCTGGGACAATCGGCGGTGGCGACGGTGCCGGTGTCGCGGCACACCGCCTGCGCTATCAGCCGCGGGCTGCGCGGCAGCGGCGCGCTGTCGCCGTCGCGGGTGAGCTCGGCGAACACCGAGCGCAGCACCAGCACCGGGCCGCGGGCGCCGGTGATGTTGCGCATCGGCCGTCCGTCGAGGCTGCCCATCCACACCCCCACCGTGTAGCGGTGATTGAAGCCGACCGCCCAGGCGTCGCGGTAATCGCTGGAAGTGCCGGTCTTGATGGCGGTCTGCACGGGAAAGCGCATCAGCCCGCTCTGCCCGAATTCGAGCTGGCGCGCCGACGGGTCGGCGAGGATGTCGGCGATCAGCGAGCTGACCTCCGGCGAGAACACCCGCCGTCCCGGCGCGGGTGGCAGGTCGCGCAGCAGGCGCGGCGGGCGGTACTCGCCGCCGCGCGCCAGCGCCGCGTAGGCGGCGGTCAGCTCCCAGAGCGTGATCTCGCCGTTGCCCAGCGCTAGGCCGTCGCCGTAGTGCTCGGGGTGCGCGGTCAGGCTGTCGATTCCCAAAGCCCGCAGCCGCTCCAGGAACCGGCCCGCCCCCACCCACTGGATGGCACGCACCGCCGGGATGTTGAGCGAGTTGCCAAGCGCGTCGCGCAGCGGCACCGGGCCATAGTGGCTGCGCGAGTAGTTGCGGTAGGCGTGCAGGCCGCGACCGACCGCCTCCACCAGCGGGCTGTCGTCGATCAGGGTGGCGGCGGTCCAGCCCTGCTCCAGCGCCAGGGCGTAGAGGAACGGCTTGAGCGTGGAGCCGGGCTGGCGCGGCACGGCGGCGGCGTCGAAGTCGCTGCCGGGACCGCCGTCGTGGGCGCTGACGTAGGCGCGCACCTCGCCGCTGCCGTGCTCGATTACGATCAGCGCGGCGTGGCGCACGCCGGCATCGGCCAAGGCGGCGCGGTTCCGCGCCAGAATGGCGGCGGCCTTGGCCTGCAGGCCGGCATCCAGGGTGGTGTAGAGCCGCGGCGCGCCGGCCAGCGCCGGCGGCAGCGACCGGTACAGCCGCACCGCCGCGTGCCGGGCGTCGACCGGCAGCGACGGCTGGCGCAATTGCAGCGGCTCGGCGCGGATGGCGGCGACGGTGGCCTCGTCCAGCAGACCGTCGCGCCGCAGCCGGTCGAGGAACGCGGCGAGCTGCCGCTCCAGCCGCTCGGGGGCGCGGTAGGGATCGAGCCGGCTGGGCGCGCGCACCAGCACCGCCAGCGCCGCCATCTCCTTGCGGCTCAGGGTGGAGAGGTCGCGGTCGAAGTAGTAGCGCGCCGCCTGCACCACGCCGCGGCGCTGCGCCGCGTAGGGCACCTGGTTGAGGTAGAACTCCAGGATCTCGCTCTTGGAGTAGCGCCGCTCCAGCCACTGCGCCTCGAAGCCCTCCAGCCAGCGCGCCCAGAGCGTGCGCGGCCGTGGCCGGAGCAGCTTGATCGCCTGCTCGCTGATGGTGCTGGCGCCGCGCACCGCCCGCCCGGCGCGCAGGTTCTGCCCCAGCGCCGCGAGCCGGGCGCGCCAGTCGACGCCGCCGTGCTCGTAGAAGCGGCGATCCTCGGCCAGCACGAAGATCCGCTGCAGGAACTCGGGCATGGCGTACAGCGGCACGCGCTCGTGCACGTTCCACTCGTTCTGGTAGGTCACGGTCAGCGGCTGGCCGGCGCGATCGAGGATCTGCGCCTTGCGCACCCCGCCGTCGCCCGGCGGCAGCTCGCCCGGCGGCGGCTGCACGGCGGTAACGGTGGCGACGGCCAGCAGCGCGATCAGCAGCCCGGCCACCAGGGCGGTGGCGATCGCTACTTTCCGGGCCATGTCCGCCTCCGGTGCGCACGCCTTCCTATACCGGCACCGACCGCGCCGACTACCATAGCCCCATCACCGTCACCGCGGCGCCGGGCCGCGCTCAGCATGGAGGCCGAATGGAACTCATCAGCCTGTTCATCGACCTGGTCCTGCACCTGGATCAGCACCTGGCCGCGCTCACCGCCGCCTACGGACCGTGGATCTACGGGCTGCTGTTCCTGATCGTGTTCTGCGAGACCGGGCTGGTGGTGACGCCATTCCTGCCCGGCGACTCGCTGCTGTTCGTCGCCGGCACCATTGCCGCGGCCGGCGGCATGGACGTGCATGTGCTGATCGTGCTGCTGATCGTGGCGGCGGTGCTGGGCGACGGCGTCAACTACGCCATCGGCGCCCGCGTGGGCCCCAAGGTATTCTCCGACGACGCGCGCTTCCTCAAGCGCGAGCACCTGGACAAGGCCACGGCCTTCTATCTGCGTCACGGCGGCAAGACCATCGTGCTGGCCCGGTTCATCCCCATCATCCGCACCTACGCGCCGTTCGTGGCCGGCATGGCCAAGATGCCGTACCGGCGCTTCCTCGCCTTCAACGCCGGCGGCGCCGTGCTGTGGGTGGCCTCGCTCACCTACGCCGGCTTCCTGTTCGGCAATCTGCCGTGGGTGAAGGACAACCTGTCGCTGGTGCTGATCGGCATCATCCTGCTGTCCATCTCGCCGGCGATCGTCGAATACCTGCGGGCGCGGCTGGCGCGCCCGGCCTGAGGTCAGGGTCGCGCTTCGCGGTCGGTTTGGCCCCGTCTCCCCGACGGCTCCCTCGCTACGCGCTCGCCCGCGAGGGGGGAGGGAACGTACCGAGCGACGTCCTGCCAAGCCTCGGCCATCTCGTACTGGGATGATGCGCGCGCTAGCCCGGTTCCGGGGCGGGGGGCGATAATCAGAGCTCGCCATGATGCCGGCACCGCCTCACTCGCCCACCCGCAGCACCGCCGGCGCGCCCTTGCCGAACACGTCTGGGTCGTACATCTCCTCGGCGTGCACCGGCGACGCCGCGAACTCGCCGTCGGCGATGGCCTGGGCGGTGTAGCTCAGGTGATAGTTGCCCGGCGGCAGGTACTCGGCGTAGAAGCGCGCCGCATCGTGGCGCAGCTCGCGATGGTGGAAGCTCCACAGCGACTGGCCGTAGTACTGCCAATCGCTGTACTGCAGGTACCAGGAGCCGCCGGCCGGCTGGAACTCGCCGGCGTCGGCGTCCGCCGCCGAGGCGGTGGCGAGATCGCGGTTGACCGGCTCCAGGCCGCCCGGCACCGGGTCGTCCACCACCACGAAGGTGCGCGCGGTCGGCAGCGATAGGTACAGATCCACCCGCACCAGCTCGCCGCGCGCGACGCGCGCCGGCGACGACAGCAGCCGCCATTCGCCGTTGCGCCGCACGCTGTATTCGCGGCGGACGTCGATGCCGGCGTTGATCCGCTCGGGGCTAGGCCGCGTCGGCGCGTAGTTCAGATACAGCCCGTAGTAGTAACGCCCCTCGCCCTCCTTGCGCAGCTCGACCGTGCCCGTGCGGCCGGCGTCGCCGGCGCCGAGCGGGCGCTCCAGCCGCGCCGGCGGGTCGCGCGGATCGTCGAACGTCACCGCGCCGAGCGGCTCGCCGTCGACGCTGGCGGCAAGCCGCATGGCCGGCGACGCGGCCTCGTACGCCCGGGCGTAGTCGGTCAAGGCGTTGAGGCAGAACACGTTCTCCTGGGTGTTCTGCCAGTGCGGGCGGGCGCCGCGCGCCTGGCTCACGAAGCGCGCCAGCTTGGCCGGCACGTCGCCGACCGTCGCCCGGCCGGCGTCGGTGGCGGCGTAGGCGGTCAGCGCCGACAGCACCGCGCAATTGCTGCGCGCCGGCGTGGCGAGGATGCGGTTGTAGTCGTCGGCCCAGGGCTCATTGAAGCTGAACTTGTCGCCGCTCTGCACGGCCTGCGCCAGGATGCTGGCGGCGATCTCGGCGCGCAGCGCCTCGGTGCCCGGCACCTGGAGCGCCGCCAGCAAGTAGTGGGCGCGCCCGAACAGGTCCATGCGCGGCGCATGCGGCCGGTAGCGCAGCAGGGTGCCGGCGTCGACCCGGCCGCGCTCGGCCAGCGCCGCCAGCGCCACGGCACGCACCGTGGCGGCCATGCCGGCGGTGTAGAAATCGGGCAGCGCGTCGCGGCTCAGCAGCTGCTCCAGGTAGCCGTGCAGACGCTGCTCAACGGCGGCCGGCACCTCGTGGCCGCTGCGGCGCAGCCAGCTGAAGGCCAGTGCGGTGTAAGCCGACAGATAAGGGCTGGCGTAGCGGTCGTCCGGCACGAAGAACGCCATGCCGCCGTTCGGGGCCTGGAAGGCGGCCGCCTCCGCCAGTACCCGCGCCGGCAGCGCGGGCGCCTCATCCCAGCGCAGGTCATCCGGCAGGTAGGGCCGCAGATCGAGGAAGCGCGCCGCCATCACGCCCTTGGACAGCTGCTGCTCCCAGGACGAGTAGGGATAGTCGCGCATGTAGCGGAAGGCGCCGTCGATGTTGCCGATCGCCGAGGGCGAGACCACCAGCGCCAGCCCGCCGACATCCTCCCGCATGTCCGCGGGGAAGCGGACGACCTCGCGCACCAGCGGCTCGGCGGTGGCGCCGAAGGTGGCGGCGGTTTCCAGGGCCTCGACCCGCTTCACCGCCAGCACATGGCTGAAGGCGTCGCTATCGACGCCGTCGGCGGCGCTGACGGTGAAGCGCAGCTCGCCGGGAGCGATGGTCTCCACCGGCAGGTACAGCACCTGGCGCTGGAACGGCGCCAGCCGCAGCTTCTGCTCATGCTGCAGGCCGCCGTTCTGCACCGGCCCCTGCACCTGCCAGCGCACGGTCAGCTCGCGCGCCTGGTCGGTGCGGTTCATCAGGCTCACGCCGGCGCGGAAGCGGTCGCCGGCCAGCACCTGGTTGGGCATGGCCGGGCGCAGCTCGGTGAGCTTGTTGACGGTGAAGCCGCCCTCGCCCAAGCCGAAGCGGTCGCCCGGGGTGGCGGCCAGCACCAGGATCTTCCAGCCGGTGAGGTTGTCCGGGGCCTGGAACTCGAAGCGGGTCTTGCCGTCCTCGACCGGCAGCGCCGGGTTCCAGTAGGCCACGTACTTGAAATTGCCGCGCACGTCGAAGCCGGCGGCGCCGCCGTCACCGCCGGCGTTGGCGCCCTTCTTCTCGAACTGCTGGCGGCCGATGAGCCGCAGCAGCAGGCTGTAGTTCTCCACGTCCAGGTTGTCGAGGGCATAGAAGCCGCGGTAGGGGTCGAAGTGGCGGCGGCCGTCGCCGATCAGGTCGAACACCGCCTCATCCAGCACCGCCACCGCCAGCTCGATCGGCTCGCCGGCGGCGCCCTGCCGCGGCGCGGCGCTGACCTCGACCCGCACGGTCTCGCCGGGCTTGTAGCTGGCGCGCTCGGTGACGGCGCGGATCTCGATCTCCTTGTACGGATCGCGCACCTCGGTCTTGACATAGCCCATGCGGAACGCGGGCTTGCCGAGATCGAGCTGGTGATCGCCCGGCGGCGGCTGCACCCGCGGCGACACCACCACCACCGACAGGTAGTAGCCGGGCAGGTAGTCGCCCTTGACCGGCACCTCGATCACGGCGGTGCTGTCGGCCAGGGTCTGCACCCACTGGTCGAGCACGCCGTAGCGCTCGACCGTGATCAGCGCCCGGGCGCCGGGGAAGGGGTTCTTGACCAGATAGCGGGCGGTATCGCCGACCCGGTAGTCGCGCTGCTCAGGCACGATCTGCAGGCTGTTGTCGTCGCGCTCGCTCCACAGCACCTGCCCCTTGCCCACCGACCACTGCCAGAGCGTGCTCTGGTGCGGGCGGCCGCGGCGGTCGCTGATGCGGGCGGTGACCCGGTACTCGCCGGCGCGCGCCGGCGTGAAGCGGCAGACCTGCGGCTCGGCGGCGGACACCAGCGCGCAGCGGTGCTCCTCGCGCCACTGGCTCTGGAACTGGGTGAGGTAGGCGTTGCCGGCGCCCTTCACGCGGGCGGCGGTCACCTCGCGCCATTCGACCGTGAGCTCGATCGGCGTGCCAGCGGCGAGCCGGCCGCGGTCGTCCACCACCACGGCCTGGATGTCGGCCGGCTTGCCCTGCTCCAGCACCCAGGCGGCGCTCCTGAGGCCCACGTAGCGGTCGCGGCCGTAGTAGCGGGCGCGGGCAAAACCGGCCACCGACTTGCCGCGGTCGTCGCTGACGCTGCTTTCCACCAACAGCTCGCCGTAGAGGATGGGGTTGTCGGCCACGGTGAACGACGTGCGCAGCTCGCCGGCGGCGTCGACCCGCCCCTCCTGGTCGTAGAGGGTAAGCACACCGCGGTTGTCGTCTTCCAGGAGGGTCTGGAAGCGGAAGCCGCGGGCGCGCGGATCCTCCGGCGTGAGCGCCTGCTCGCGCAGGCGCACGTTCACCCGCACCGGGGCCTCGGCGTAGGGGCCACCGGCGTGCAGGCGCGCCGCGGTGTCGACCACCATGCGGTCGCCGACGCCGAAACGCTCGCCGTTGAGCTCGACGCCGACCCGGAACGGCGACGGCGTGAAATCGCTCACCAGCACCCGCAGCGGCTCCAGCTCCGCGGGCAGGAACTCGGCGGTGAGCACGAACCGATACCAGCCCACCGCGCCGGTGGCGGGCACGGCGAACTCACCGGCGTAGGCGCCGAACGACGACAGCGTCAGCGCCTCGACTCGATGCACCTCCCGGTCCATCGGGTCGATCACCGTCAGGGTATACGGCCCCGGCGGCGGCGCGATCAGGGTGCGCTCGTCCTGATTGCGAACGAAAAGCTTGTAGCGGACGGTCTCGCCGGCCCGGTAGATGCCCTGGGCGGTGGCGCCCCAGGCGCGCAGGTGACCGTTGCGCGGCAGGCTCACCGCCGACACTTCCCAGTCGGAGACGCGGCCGGCGTCGATGCCGAAGCGATAGTCGAGCGGCAGCAGCGCCATGGCATCGCCGCGCACCACCTTCACCAGCAGCCGCTGATCGTCGCGCTGCCAGACGTAGCGATAGGCCAGCTCGGGATCGAGCGCGTCGCTGCCGGGCAGGCGCGCCAGGCCCTCGGCGTCGGTACGCGCCTGCACCAGCGCCGCGCCGAGGTCGGCCAGCCGCGCGTAGTTGCCGCGATGGACGCTGACCTGGGCGTCGGCCACCGGCTGGCCGCTGGCCAGCTCGGTCACCCACACCAGGCTGCCGAAATGACCGAGCTTGACGTGCACCTGGAAGGGCGTGACCTGCGCGAAGAAATCCCATTCCGAGCGCGTGCGCTCGGCCGCCGGACGCGGCCTCAGCTCGCCCCACAGCGCACCGGAGCGCCCCTGCAGCATGTCGCGCACGCCGATCGGCTCGAGGAAGGCCACATCCCGCACCTCGGGCAGGGCGATGGTGCGGGTGCCCGCCGGCACCTCGCCGGCGGCGGTGATGCCGGCATAGCTCACCTCCACCTCGGCAAGGTTGGTCACCGCCATGGCCAGCTCGGAGTCGACCGCCTGCTCCAGCACCGCATCCTCGTGCAGCAGCACCAGCTCCGGCGCGCGGTGATCGGTGCGCCAGGAGACATCCAGCGGCTGCGGCAGGGCCCGGCCGAACTCGTCGCGCAGCTCGCCGTCCTCCTGCGCCCGGTAGACCCGATCGGCCTTGAGCAGCTCGGGCAAGGTCACCGGATAGACCCGGCCACGCTCGTGCGGCGATTCCAGTCGCGAGTAGCCGCCGTGGTTCTCCCACGGGTCGTAGTCGTCGCGGCCGCCGGCCAGATCGGGAGTGAAACGCACGTGATCGCGCACCGCCTCCTCGATCACTGGGCTGGAGAACAACAGCGACACCGACCGCAGCGGGTTGCAGCGGCCGTCGTCGGGTCCGGCGAGCTGCAGCTCCTCACCGCGCAAATCGGTGCAGCGCACGCCCAGGAACCGGAACTCGGGCAGGGTGTCGAAGCGCAGCGCCACCCGCGCTTCCACGCCGGCCTCCGGTCCGCGCGGCGAGCGCAGCCCGGGCGCTACCCACAGCTCGGCAGTGGCGTCGGCCGGCAGCGCCTCGACCGGGGCCAGCAGCCAGCTGTCGCGCGCCTGCGCATCCTGCGGCGCCTGCGGCCCCGGCAGATAAGCCAGCAGCAGCTGGTCGCTGCCGGGCAGCGGCAGCACGGCGTAGCCCGGGCGGGCCTCGTCGGCCAGCTCCACCACCTGCAGGGCGACGCGCTTGCCACCGTGCTGGGGCAGCGCCAGGGACAGCGCCCGCTCGACCGACTCGCGGGTCACCGGCAGGTTGAAGCGCGCCCGCAGCACCGGCACGGTCGGCGCCTGCCAGCGCTCGAACGACACCCACTCCACGCGCGGCCGCTCGGTGACGAAGCGCCGCTCCACCGGCGCGGCCAGCGCGCCGCCGTCCTCGGCGCGCAGCCCGGTGCCGACGCGCACGGTGTAGACGGTGGCCGGCGCCATGGCCTCGCGCTCGCCGAGCTGGCAGGCCAAGGCGCTGGTGTTGAGCCAGCGCCACTGGCAGCGCAGCGCCGGCGTGATGGTCACCGGCACTTGCCCCGCCGGGCGCTCCATCCGCCCCAGCGACACCACCGGGCGGTTGAACTGGATCACCACCTGCCGCCCGGCCGGCACGTCCTCGCCCTCGGGCGTGATGCGATCCACCCGCAGCGGCGCCGCGCCGGCCGCGTTCACCGCGAGCGGCGCCGGCTCGAACAGACCGAACCTGGAAGCGAAAAAGATGGCGATGACAGCCAGGGCGGCGAGCAGTGAGCTACGCATGGCGAGACCTTCGTTGTTCTTGCTGCGCTGCCTTAGAGCATATATCGGCAGCCTGGCGCAACCGTGGCGAATGCGGGCACGGCCATGGCGAAGGGCGGCGCGATCATGGCGTCGGCGGAACGACCTTGTTGACACACCGGCGCGGGCACACTATTGGATTCAGCTTTTTCGCTGTTTCTGATGGCCTGTTATATGCCCATACGCCTCGTCATCCCCGCCTTCCTGCTGACTTTCTGGTTCGCGCTGAGCTGTGTCGCCGCCGGCACCCTCAGCGGCCGGGTGGTCGCCGTCAGCGACGGTGACACGCTTACCCTGCTCACCGCCGACAAGCAGCAGGTGAAAGTGCGCCTCGCCGAAATCGATACGCCGGAGAAACGCCAGCCATTCGGCAGCCGCTCCCGGCAAGCGCTGGCCGATAAGGTGTTCGGCAAAGACGTTACGGTGGTAGTCCGCGAAAAAGACCGATATGGCCGCACCGTGGGCCGTATCTATCTGGACGGTCGCGACATCAACGCCGAGCTGGTGGCGGAAGGCTACGCCTGGGTTTATCGCCAATACGCCAAGGATCAGCGCCTATTTCAGCTCGAAGACGAGGCGCGGGCGCTCAAGCGCGGTCTGTGGGCGTTGCCGGAGGCCGATCGGCAGCCGCCCTGGGAGTGGCGCCGCGCCCAGAAGAGCGCGTCGGAGCCGACCCGCGACTCGCAGGGCCCGTTCGTGTGCGGCCGCAAGCAGTACTGCTCGCAGATGAGCTCGTGCGAGGAAGCCCGTTTTTACCTCAACACCTGCGGCCTGCGCCGGCTCGATGTGGACGGCGACGGCGTTCCTTGCGAATCGCTGTGCCGTTGAGCCGGCGGCGCTCGCCAACCACCCGCGCGAATATGCCGCGCACATCCCTATAAACCGCCCCGATTCCCGCCGCCGATAGCGGCGGGCGGGCGCGGCGCGACAATATGTTTCCGGCCTTTGTTTTGCGCAATTCTGCCCCTATCGAGACATCAGCTTCGCTCAATCCGAGGTGCAGAAAATGGATCTTTCCACCTATAGCCGTCAGGAACTCCTGAAACTGAAAAAGCAGGTCGAGCACGAACTCGATGCCCGCCGCCGGATTGATCAGCGTTCCGCCCGCCAGGAACTGAAGGACATCGCCGAGAAGTACGGCATGACGCTGGCGGATCTCATCACCGGCATCGGCATACACGAGAAGAGCCGCCGCCCCAAGGGGCAGATGGTCTTTCGCCATCCCCAGGATCCCAGCAAGGGCTGGAGCGGCCGCGGCCGCAAGCCGAAGTGGATCAAGGAATGGGAGTCCTCGGGGCGCTCGCTGGACGAACTGCGCCAGCAGTAAGCGATCCGTTCGCGCACGGCAGCGGCGCCCCATCCGGCCGCCGTGTTTTCACTCCCGCCTAGCCGCCGCGCCCTTCAGAGCGTTTACCAGCTTCCGCCATCGCTACTCCCTCTCCATTAGAAAAGCTTGATGTACCGGGCCGAGACCCTAATCTCTGGCCCCACACGCAAGAGCAGCAAGGAGAGCCTCATGGCCCTGCACCTCATGGACGAGAAGGGTGTCGCGCTGGATCAGCAGCGCTTCACCTGGCGCGAACTCACGCCCGAACCGATCAGCAAGCTCGACGACGATGCCTTCACCCGGGTGCGGGTAATCCTCATGAACGGCATCGAGCAGGAGGCGAACCGCTTCCAGCATCTGTGCGCGCGCTTCAACGCCCATCTGCGGCTGCCGCTGGCGCGCATCCGGCGCGTCGAGCACCACCAGCAGACCCTGGTCAACTGGCTGCTGCCGCCCGACCAGTCCGGCCTGGAGACCACCATCGCCTACGAGCAGGTGGCCATCGAGGTCACCGCGGCGGTGGCGATGAAGGAGCCGGATCAGTACCTGGCCCAAGCCTTCCGCTTCGGCATGCTGGAGGACTTCGACCACCTCTACCGCTACTCCGCGCTGCTCGATCGGCTGGAAGGCAAGGACGCCAACAACATCACCCAGTGCTACACCGACATCGCGCCGGGGCGGCCGACCATGGTGGAGCACCGGGCGCCGGAGGACGATCTGCGCGAGCACTACGACCGCAGCAAGGCGCACCCGCTGTCGAAGCTGCACACGCTGACCATCTTCGCCGCCGAGTACCAGACGCGCGATTTCTACATGAACATCGGGCCGACCTTCGCCGATCCGGTGGCGCGCCAGCTCTACGCCGAGATCGCCTCGATCGAGGAGCAACACGTCACGCAGTACGAGTCGCTGGCCGATCCCAATGAGAGCTGGCTGGAGAAGTGGCTGCTGTACGAAGCCTGCGAGGTCTACAACTACTACAGCTGCCTGCAGTCCGAGACCAACCCGCGCCTGAAGAAGATCTGGGAGCGCTTCGTCGACTACGAGCTCGGCCACCTGCAGGTGGTGATGGAGCTGTTCAAGCAGCACGAGCGGCGCGATCCGGCCGAGGTGCTGCCCGCCGAGCTGCCCGAGCCGATCCGCTTCGAGAGCCATCGGGAGTTCGTCCGGCAGGTGCTGTCGCAGGAGGTCGATCTCACCGCCCAGGGCACGCGCTTCCTGAAGGGCGTGGACGTCAACGAGAGCGCCGCCACCCGCGCCTACCGCGACTACCTCAACCGCGACGGCTCCGCCACCGAGACCGTCGCCGCCGACTACATCTGGCAGCCCGGCACCGAGGTGGCCCACCGCCACGCCATGCCGCGCCAGACCATGTAGGGAGACTTCTTTATGACCACCCCGACTTCCACCGGCATGAACCGCACCGGCATACAGATGTCGCCGATCCAGGCCGGCCGGCTGCTGGAGATCACCGAGGAACGCCCGTCCCGGCCCGGCGAGGAGCTTACCGAGCTGGTGCAGGCGCGCGAGTCCTTCTACCGCGAGTCCAGCCCGGTCGGCACGGTACCGCCGGCCGGCTCGATGAAAGGCATGGCCACCACGGTCCTGGAAACCATCAAGGGCCACAAGCCGACGGTGCTGATCGACAAGCTCGGCGAGCGGCTGGCGTTCGAGCGCACCGGCGTGCGCCTGTACGAGGCCGTGCTGACCAAGCTCGACGCGCTCGGCAGCTGGGACGGCGGCCCCACCCGCGAGCAGCTGATGCAGATCCGCGACGAGGAGCTGCAGCACTTCCAGATGCTCAAGGAAACCATCGAGGGGCTGGGCGCCGACCCGACCGCCATGACGCCCTCGGCCGACATCACCGCGGTCGAAGGCAGCGGGCCGCTGATGGTGATCTCCGATCCGCGCACCACTCTGTCGCAGGCGCTGCATTCGCTGCTGATCATCGAGGCGGCCGATCTCGAGGGCTGGAATCTGCTGATCGAACTGGCCGACCAGATTGGCCAGAGCGACATGGCCGACCGCTTCCGCGCCGCCGAGCAGACCGAGCAGCGCCATGCCATGCTGGTTCGTCAGTGGCTGACGCAGTCGGTGAAGGCCGACGCCGAGCGGCAGATGAGTTCGGCGCAGGGCGGCGGCTGACGACGGCGGCGCGCGGCGCCGCTCGAGGGCCCGCGCCGCGCACGTTCTCCACCGCCGCACGCAGCGTTTGTACACAGACGCCTCGAACCGGCGCATCGGCTGGTTCGAGGCGTCGGCACGGCTTGCACTTACTAGCAAGCTATTGTTTTCACAGCTTGCGCTCGCGGCTCCCGAAGCGGTTATCACCACTCCGTTCCCAGCATTTCCTCGGCCTGTCCACAAAGTTATCCACAGGTTTTCCCGCAAGCGCGTTGGGGCGGACTGCCGCCGCCCCAACCATTAGCGGTACTGAACATTCCAACCCAACCACAAACCAGGAGGACGCATGGCGTTGCTGATGAGAAAAACCATGACCGACCGTTTGCAGGAAAACGCCAGCAGGATGAGCCGTCGGCTGCTCGGCCGGCGCGGACGACGGCACGGCGGCATCGCCCAACTGAGCGCTCAGCGCGTGACGGACGAGGCGAACCGCATGGCGCTCACCACGCGCCGCTACGTCAGTCAGCACCCGCTGACGTCGGCCGGCGTCCTGGCCGTCATCGCCGCGCTGCTGGGTTACCTACTGGGGCGCCTGCAGCGCTGACCGCACCAGTTTGGTGCGCCGGCACGCCCTCCTCCTGAGCGGCGCCGCGCGCCGGCACCGATCGCCGCAGCTCATCAGCGAGCGCTCACAAGCTGCCAGCTCCATCACACCCTCGCCCTGGCACCTCTCTTGCTGAGCGGATCGGCGGAGGTGCCTATGTACGCCGATCGATACCGCTTGCTTCTCCCTGCTGTCCTTGCCGCGTTGCTCGTGCCCGGACCGGCTTTGGCGACCGACACCGACTCCTTGCGGATCGCCGTCGACACGGTCTGGATGATCACCGCCGGCATTCTGGTGTTCTTCATGCAAGCCGGGTTCGCCCTGCTGGAGAGCGGCATGGCGCGGGCCAAGAACACCGTCAACGTGCTGATGAAGAACTACACCGACGTCTGCTTCGGCAGCATCGCCTTCTTCGCCGTTGGCTACGGGCTGATGTTCGGCAGCAACCCCAGCGGCTGGGTGGGCGAGGATCATTTCCTGCTGCTGCGCGGCGAGCAGCTCGACTACGGCCTGCTGTTCTTCCAGACCATGTTCGCCGCCACCGCCGCCACCATCGTCAGCGGCGCCATGGCCGAGCGCACCCGCTACCGCGGCTACATCATCGGCTCGGTATTCATCATGGGGCTGATCTACCCGATATTCGGCGCCTGGGCCTGGGGCAGCCTCTACGACGGCAACGGCTGGCTCAAGCGGATGGGGTTCATCGACTTCGCCGGTTCCACCGTGGTGCATTCGGTCGGCGCCTGGTGCGCCCTGGCGGGCGTGCTGGCGGTCGGCCCGCGCCTGGGTCGCTTCAGCAGCGACTCGCGGCCGCGCCACATCCCCGGCCACAGCCTGCCGCTGGTGGCGCTGGGCGGCTTCATCCTCTGGTTCGGGTGGTTCGGCTTCAACGGCGGCAGCGTCGCCAAGGCCGACGCCAGCATCGGCCTGATCGTGCTCAACACCCACCTCGCGGCCGCGGCCGGCGTGGCCGGCGCGGCATTCACCCTGCTCCTGCTGCGGCGACCGCTGCTAGCCACGATGCTGGTCAACGGCAGCATCGGCGGCCTGGTGAGCATCACCGCCGGCGCGGCCAGCATGTCGCCGTCCTTCGCGCTGCTCACCGGACTGATCGCCGGCGCGGTGGTGATCGTCGCCGGCGAGCTGTTGCTATCGCTGCGTATCGACGACGTGGTCGGCGCCGTTCCGGTGCATGGCTTCTGCGGCGTCTGGGGCACGCTGGCGGCGGGATTGTTCCTCGACGGCCGCCTGTTCGACCCGCAGCAGATGCTGGTGCAGATCATCGGCGTCGGTGCTGCTTTCCTGTGGAGCTTCCCGACCGCCTATCTGCTGTTCTGGGCGATCGCCAAGCTGGGCGGCCTGCGCTGCACCACCCATCAGGAACAGCGGGGCCTGGACTACACCGAGCACTACGAGCTGGCCTATCCCGAATTCCAGCGGCAGCCGCTGCACCCGGCGATCGAGGATGCCGTAGGCGATCGGGCAACGCAGGAGGTCCGCCGTGCTGAACGGGTATGACGCGATCGTGCACGCCACGGTGCGCGAGGTTCTGCCGCCCAGCAGCCAGACCTTGGCGCTCGCGGCGTGGGAAGACCAGAGCATCGATCCAGCGCGGCAGCCCTCGCTGCGGGAGCTGAGCCGGCAGCTGTGCGCGGCGGCGGGACACACGGAACTCGCCGACCGGTTCTACGCCGTCTTGCTGCGGCGCTTCTTCGCGCAGCAGCGGGCGCACGCCAGCCCGGCAGTGGAGGCGATCAAGCCGATGCCGTCGCGGCAGACGGAGGCGTCCGCCGACGCCGCCGCGCAACCGCCGCTGTTCGCGGTCATGGTCCGCAGCTTCCTCGCGCAGCTGCACCCCGACGGCCGGAACGGCAACGACACGCTCGCCGGCGCCTTAGCGCGCGCGATCCCCGACCGCGACCGCCGCCTGACGCTCGAACGCTGGCTGGTGCGCGGCGACGCCGCGAACGCGCCCGTCTGCGGCCTGGAACAGCAGCGCGCGATCATGCACGGCCTGTATGTCCAGGCCTGCGAGGACGTCGGCCCGGTCGCGGCCGACAACGCCCTCGCCCACGCCCTGCGGCAAGTCCGTGCCGACCCGCGCGCGGCGCGCGAGCCGCCGGAGCGATGGCTCTGAGAGTAATTTCCGAAAAATACCGCGCATCCCCTGCAAATCATTCAGCGGCGCAAGATTTCCGAGCAAGCCGGATACACAGGTAGGGATCGCTCGACGAGGGCCGCGTGCAAAGCGGCCGACTTCCCTTGGAGCGGACGGCGGAGATGGGGGATGGCGCTAGGGCGAGCGCTCGTGGTGGGCCTACGGTCCGACTTGCGCCGCGACCCGCAACTGGCTATACCTATCCGCCGAGCGAGCGCTCGCTCGTTTTTCCGAACAACTAGGAAGCCTCGCGCCGCATGATCCCGCCGCTCCGCCAGCCATCGCTCCCGAGCGCATCCGCATGAGCGGCTACGAGGCTTTTCTGCGCGAACTGGACGGCATCAAGACCGAGGTCTATCGCCAGACCTATTGCCGGCACCGCGACTGCATCAAGGTCAAGAACGAGGAGGTCGCGGTCGGGCGGCTAGCGGCGATCTTCGAGCACGCGCTGGAGATCAGCAACCAGCTGGGGTTCCAGGCGATGAGCGTGCGCGACCTGAGCGAGCGCACCGGCATCAGCATGGGCGCGCTGTACTCCTACATCGAGAGCAAGGAGAAGCTGCTCGACATGATCCTCAGCCAGGTCCGGTTCGCGGTGGAGCGGGCCCTGGCCCCGCCCGCGCAGGCCATGCAGCCGCGCGAGCGGCTGCGCTGGCTGCTGCGCCGGCACCTGTATCTGTCGGAGGCCATGCAGGGCTGGTTCTACTTCTCCTACATGGAGTCGCGGCATTTCGACAAGGAAGCCCGCGAGCGCGCCATCGCTGGCGAATTGCGCACCGAGAAGCTGTTCGTCGACTGCCTGCGCGACGGCATCGCCGCCGGCGTGTTCCAGCCGCGCGATCCGGAGCTGACCGCGGCGCTGATCAAGCCGCTGCTGCAGGAGTGGTACCTCAAGCGCTGGAAATACCGGCGCCGCGGCCTGAAGGTGGATGCCTACGCCGACGCTGTGATCGCGTTCGTCGAGGCCGCCGTGCTCGCGCCGGCGGCCGATCGGCAGTGAGCCGGCAACCGGGACCGTGGCCATGACCGCAACCGACACCACCACCCATATTCGCAAGGGCGAGGAGCCACTCGCCCGCTCACGGCTTTCCAAGCCCCAGATGCCGGCTTCGCCCTAGCCGGCCGGAACACCAAAGGAGACTTCCATGGCAAGCAACCTGTTCGACCTCACCGGCAAGATCGCCCTCGTCACCGGCGCCAGCCGCGGTATCGGCGAGGCCATCGCCAAGCTGCTGGCCCAGCACGGCGCCCACGTCATCGTCTCCAGCCGCAAGCAGGAGCAGTGCGAAGAGGTCGCCAAGGAGATCCGCGAGGCCGGCGGCAAGGCCTCGGCCTTCGCCTGCCACGTCGGCGACATGGCGCAGATCGACGCCATCCACGACTACGTGCAGAAGGAATTCGGCCGGCTCGACATCCTGGTCAACAACGCCGCCACCAACCCCTACTTCGGCCACATCCTCGACACCGATCTGGGCGCGTTCCAGAAGACCGTGGACGTCAACCTACGCGGCTACTTCTTCATGTCCGTCAAGTTCGGCAAGATGATGCGCGACCAGGGCGGCGGCGCCATCGTCAACACCGCTTCGGTCAACGGCATCGTGCCCGGCCCGATGCAGGGCATCTACTCCATCACCAAGGCGGCGGTGATCAACATGACCAAGGCCTTCGCCAAGGAGTGCGGTCAGTACAACATCCGCGTCAACGCCCTGCTGCCCGGCTTCACCGAGACCAAGTTCGCCGGCGCGCTGTTCGAGAACAAGGACATCTACAACCGCGTGGTCAGCAACATCCCGCTGGGCCGTTCGGCCAAGCCGGAGGAGATGGCCGGCACCGTGCTGTACCTGGTGTCGGACGCCGCCAGCTTCACCAACGGCGCCTGCATCATCGTCGACGGCGGCATGCTGGCCTAAAGCCCGATCCGCGGCGCCGGCCCGGGAGGGGCGGCGCCGCGACGGCATAGACAACGACCAAGAGCGCCCAGCAAGGGCGCCGTTCGAGGAGAGGCAGACATGACGGCCCAGTTTCACGGCCGGGTGGCCCTGGTCACCGGCGCCGCGGCGGGCATCGGCGAGGCTTGCGCGCGCCTGCTGGCGCAGCGCGGCGCGACGGTGATCGTCGCCGACCTGAACGCCGACGGCGAGCGGACCACCGCCGCCATCCGCGCCGACGGCGGCCAAGCCGAATTCATCCAAACCGACGTGACCCGCGCCGATCAGGTGGAGCGGCTGATCGCCGCCATCGTCGAGCGTCACGGCCGGCTCGACGCCGCGGTGAACAACGCCGGCATCGAACACGAAAGCAAACTGCTCGCCGACCTGAGCGAGGACGAGTGGGACCGCACCGAAGCGGTCAACGTCAAAGGCGTCTGGCTGTGCCTGAAGTACGAAATACGCCAGATGCTGACCCAAGGCGGCGGCGCCATCGTCAATATCGCCTCGGTGGCCGGGCTAGTGGGCGCCGCCCGGCTCGGCGGCTATGCCGCCAGCAAGCACGGCGTGGTCGGGCTGACCCGCAGCGCCGCCGCCGAATACGCCCGCAACGGCATCCGCGTCAACGCGGTCTGCCCGGGTATCATCCGCACCGCGATGTTCCAGCGCTTTCTCGATCGCGATCCGTCCCTGGCCGAGCGGGCGCAGCGCTCCAACCCGGCGCGCCGACTCGGCGAGCCGCACGAGATCGCCGAAGCCGTGGCCTGGCTGCTGTCGGACGCCGCCGGTTTCGTCCACGGCCACGCCCTGGCAGTGGACGGCGGCCTGACCGCGGTGTGAGCGAACACGTGAGATTTCTGCTGCAGCGGCCCCGCGCCGCGTAGGAGTACCCGATGAGCGACAAACTGATTCCAGCGCGCGACCTTGCCTTCCACCTCTACGAAGTGCTGGACGTGGAGAGCCTGACCCAGCGTCCGCGCTTCGCCGAGCACGACCGCTCGACCTTCGACGGCGCCTTGGAAACGGCACGCCAGCTGGCCGAGACCTACTTCGAGCCGTTCAACCGCAAGGCCGACGAGAACGAACCGATCTTCAAGGACGGCACGGCGATCACCGTGCCGGAGACCAAGGCGGCGTTCAAGGCCTATGCCGAGGCCGGCTTCCTGGCCGCGCACCACGACGCCGAGCTGGGCGGCATGCAGCTGCCGTTCGTGGTGGCCGACGCCTGCGGCGCGCTGTTCAAGTGCGCCAACATCAGCTTCTCGGCCTATCCGCTGCTCACCGTCGGCGCCGGCAACCTGATCAAGGCCCACGGCAGCGAGGAGCAGAAGCGGCTGTTCCTCAAGCCGCTGCTCGACGGCAGCGCCACCGGCACCATGGTGTTGACCGAGCCACACGCCGGCTCCTCGCTGGGCGACCTGCGCACCCGCGCCGAGCCGCAGCCGGACGGCACCTACCGGATCTTCGGCAACAAGATCTTCATCTCCGGCGGCGACCACGACTTCGGCACCAACGTCATCCACATGGTGCTGGCCCGCATCAAAGGCGCGCCGGCCGGTGTGAAGGGCATTTCGCTGTTCATCGTGCCGAAGTTCCTGATCAACCCTGACGGCAGCCTCGGCCCGCGCAACGATGTCACCCTGGCCGGCCTGCTGCACAAGATGGGCTACCGCGGCACCACCTCGACGGTGCTCAACTTCGGCGACAACGGCGGCGCGGTGGGCTACTTGGTGGGCGAGCCCAACAAGGGCCTGACCTACATGTTCCACATGATGAACGAGGCGCGCATCGGCGTCGGCATGGGCGCGGTGGCGCTCGGCTACGCCGGCTACCTGCACTCGCTGGAGTACGCCCGCAACCGCCCGCAGGGCCGGCCGCTGTCGGGCAAGGACCCGAACAGCCCGCAGGTGCCGATCATCCAGCACGCCGACGTGCGGCGCATGCTGCTGGCGCAGAAGTCCTACGTCGAGGGCACGCTGGGCCTGTGCCTGTACGCCGGCCGCCTGGTCGATGAGATCGCCACCGGCAGCGACGAGCAGCGCGCTCGCGCCCAAGAGCTGCTGGACCTGCTCACCCCCATCGTCAAGGCCGGCAGCTCGCAGTTCGGCTGCAAGGCCAACGAGCTGGCGATCCAGATCCTCGGCGGCGCCGGCTACACCCGCGACTACCCGGTGGAGCAGTTCTACCGCGACAACCGCCTCAACCCCATCCACGAGGGCACCGACGGCATCCAGTCGCTCGACCTGCTCGGCCGCAAGCTCGGCCAGAACGGCGGTGCCGGCTACCGATTCCTGCGCGAAGAAGTGGCCCGCACCGTCGCCGAGGCCAAGGCGCTGGACGCCATCGCCGATCTGGCCAAGGCGCTGGAGGAAGCCGACCGGCGCGTGCAGGAGGTGGTGCAGACCCTGTTCCAGGCTGTGCAGAGCAAGGGCCCGGACATCGCCTTCGCCAACTCCTTCGTGTTCCTGGACATGTTCAGCCGCTACGTGCTGGCCTGGCAGTGGCTGCGCCAGGCGGTGGTCGCCGCCCGCGCCCTGCAGGGCGGTGCGGACGGCGAGGACCAGCAGTTCTATCTGGGCAAGCTGCAGGCCGCGCGCTATTTCCACCGCTGGGAGCTGCCGGCCATCCGCACCCAGGCCGAGCTGCTGATGGGCCTGGACACCACCTGCTACGAGATGCGGGACGGCTGGTTCTGACGGTCCGCGCCGCCCGCGGGCGGCGCGCACGATAACGAACGACTGAGGAGGAGCGCAGGGATGGAACGGAACACCCAGGTCAAGCTGATCCGCCGCCCGGTCGGCGAGCCGAAGGCCAGCGACTTCGAGATCGCCGAGGCGCCGCTGCCCGAGCCGGGCGACGGCGAAGTGCTGGTGAAGGTGCTGTATCTGTCGCTGGACCCGGCCATGCGCGGCTGGATGAACCAGGGCAAGTCCTATATCCCGCCGGTCGGACTGGGCGAGGTGATGCGCGCGCTCGGCGTGGGCAAGGTGCTGGCCTCGCGCGATGCGCGCTTCGCGCCGGGCGACTACGTCAGCGGCATCACCGGCGTGCAGCGCTACGCGGTATGCCCCGCCGCCGAGCTGACCAAGGTCGATCCCGCGGTGGCGCCGCTGCCGGCCTATCTGCACGTGCTGGGCATGACCGGCATGACCGCCTACTTCGGCCTGCTCGAAGTCGGCCAGCCCAAGCCCGGCGAGACCGTGGTGGTGTCGGCCGCGGCCGGCGCGGTCGGCTCGGTGGTCGGGCAGATCGCCAAGATCAAGGGCTGCCGGGCGATCGGCATCGCCGGCGGCAAGGACAAGTGCGACTACCTGGTCAACGAGCTGGGCTTCGACGCCGCCGTGGACTACAAGCAGGGCAATCTCAAGGCCGAGCTGCGCCGGGTCTGCCCGGAGGGCGTGGACGTCTATTTCGACAACGTCGGCGGCGAGATCCTCGACACCGTGCTGACCCGGCTGCGCCTGCACGCGCGGGTGGTCATCTGCGGCGCCATCTCGCAGTACAACAACACCCAGCCGGTGACCGGCCCGAGCAACTACCTGTCGCTGCTGGTCAATCGCGCCCGCATGCAGGGTATGGTGGTGTTCGACTACGCCGATCGCTTCCCCGAGGCCGTGCGCGAGATGGCCGGCTGGCTGCGGGAAGGCAAGCTCAAGCATCGGGAGCACATCGTCACCGGCATCGAGACCTTCCCCGAGCGCCTGCTGATGCTGTTCCGCGGCGAGAACTTCGGAAAACTGATTCTACAAGTGGCCGACGACGCGGCCGACAATGCCGCCTGAGCGGCGAACGAGGAGACGACAATGCGCGCAATGATCTGTAAGGAATACGGCCCGCCGGAGAGCCTGGTGCTGGGCGAGCTGCCCCGCCAGCCGCTGGGCCCGCAGGATATCCGCATCAAGGTCCACGCCTGCGGCGTGAACTTCCCCGACACCCTGATCATCCAGGGCAAATACCAGCTCAAGCCGGAGATGCCGTTCGCCCCGGGCGGCGAGGTGGCCGGTGAGGTCATCGAGGTCGGCGAGAAGGTCACCAACCTCAAGGTCGGCGACCGGGTGATGGCGCTGACCGGCTACGGCGGCTTCGCCGAGGAAGCGGTCACCCAGGCCTTCCGCGCCATTCCCATCCCCGACGGCATGGACTACGTGACCGCCGCCGGCTTCTCCATGGTGTACGGCACCTCCTACCACGCCCTGGTGCAGCGCGGCCAGCTCAAGGCCGGCGAGAACCTGCTGGTGCTGGGCGCCTCCGGCGGCGTCGGCCTGGCGGCGGTGGAGATCGGCAAGGCCCTGGGCGCGCGGGTGATCGCCGCCGCCAGCAGCCCCGAGAAGCTGCAGGTGGCCAAGGAGCACGGCGCCGACGAGCTGATCGACTACAGCAAGGAAGACCTCAAGGAGCGGGTCAAGGAGCTGACCGGCGGCAACGGCGCTGACGTGATCTACGACCCGGTCGGCGGCGACGCCTTCGACGCCTGCCTGCGCTGCATCAACTGGAACGGCCGTCTGCTGGTGATCGGCTTCGCCAGCGGCCGCATCCCGCAGGCGCCGGCCAACCTGCCGCTGCTGAAGGGCTCGTCGATCGTCGGCGTGTTCTGGGGTGCCTTCGTCGCCCGCGACCCGAAGACCAACTACGAGAACTTCCAGCACCTGTTCCAGCTGTACGCCGAGGGCAAGATCAAGCCCCACGTGTGCCGCACCTACCCGCTCGAACAGGCCGCCGACGCCCTCAACGACCTGCTGCAGCGGCGCGTCACCGGCAAGGTGGTGCTCACCCCGCAGTCCGCGTAAGCGGCGCCCTTCGCCGGCGGCCCCGCGCCGCCGGCCGCGGCGCGGCCCGTTCCGGGCCGCGTTCGCGTCCGCCTCCGGCACACGCCTCGGCGCCCCCACATCGCATTTCGGTACCGCCTCAGCGCCCTCGCCCGGCGCCCGCCGGTACCCTGCCCTGAGCCGCTGAGCCCCGAGGTATGCCATGGAGCTGCCCATCTACCAGATCGACGCCTTCACCGGCGACGGCTATGCCGGCAATCCCGCCGCGGTGGTGCCGATCACCGACTGGCCGGAGGACGAGCTGCTGCAGCACATCGCCCAGGAGAACAATCTCTCCGAGACCGCCTTCGTCGCGCCGGAAGGCCGCTACTGGCGGCTGCGCTGGTTCACGCCGGTCACGGAAGTGGAGCTCTGCGGCCACGCCACGCTCGCCACGGCCTTCGTGCTCTGGCATTACCTGGGCGTGACCGCCAGCCGGGTCCACTTCCTCACCCATAGCGGCCAGCTCACCGCGAAGCGCAAGGACGACCTGATCCAGGTGCAGCTGCCGGAAGCGCCGACCACCTCGGCCCGGCCCGAGTTGGTCCAGGCGGTCTGGCAGGCGCTGCGGACGCGCGGCGAGACGGTGCTGGAGGCCAACTTTCCGCTCGCCGTGCTGGCCTCGGCGGAGCAGCTGCGGCAGGTCACTCCCGACATGGACGCGATCCGCCGGCTCGACAGCCCGGGACTGATCGTCACCGCCCCCGGCGACCAGGAAGAGGTGGATTTCGTCTCGCGCTTCTTCGCCCCGGCGCTGGGCATCCCCGAGGATCCGGTCAGCGGCACCGCGCACTGCGCGCTCGTCCCCTACTGGGCCGCCCGCATCGGCCGCCCCGAACTGCACGCCCTGCAACTGTCGCCGCGCGGCGGCGAGCTGTTCTGCACCCAGGAATCCGGCCAGGTGGTGCTGGCCGGACGGGCGCAGACTTATCTGGAAGGCCGGATTTTCGTGTGAGCGCGCGGTGGGAACGCCCACCCGGCTGCCCGCGCCCCGCCCCCGCGAGCCGCGGGCAGCCCGCTCCGCTTCAGCAATCGAGGGGGAATGCCGATATCCTTGGCTTGGCCGACCGACAGCCGGCTCTCGCCCCCTCGTTCACAGGAGCCCTCCAGGGTGAAAAAAATCATCGTCGCATCCCTCGCCGCCCTCGGCGCGCACAACGCCGCGCTGGCGGCCGACACGGCCGGCATCATCGGCATCATGAACACCTCCGGCACCGTGGAGGTGAACAACTTCATCAGTCCGCGACACATCTGGACCGTCTACAACGTCGATGACCCGGCCGAGCAGGCGGTGCTGCTCGCCTACATCGGCTACCGCCGCGTCGGCCGGCATCAGATCTCGATCGAATGGCTGGACCAGGCGGGGAAGAAGATCGACAGCTGCGTCTTCGACCCGGTTTCGGTGCCCTCGCTGCCGTGGATTCACACCATCACCTGCGAGTGGGGCGGCCGCCTGCCCGACGGCGGCATCACCTTCCACGTCTACAACACCCACGGCGGGCGCAAGGAAAGAATCGGCGAGATGTTCCTGCCGCCGAACAAGTGATCGTCGCCGTGGCGGCGGGAAAGGGACTTCGAGGCTATCGCGGCGCGGCCGCGCCGCGATGGCGGGCGCTAACTCGGATCAAGCCCCGGTGCCGGTGGCGGGGACGGGCTCGGCGACCAAGCGAAATCGCTGCACCTTGCCCGATGCCGTACGCGGCAACTCGCTGGCGAACTCGACGAACTTCGGGATCTTGTACAGCGGCAAGTAGTTGCGGCAGTGCGCCAGCACGTCGCGCACCTCCAGGGTGTAGCCGGGCTGCGGCACCACCACCACCTTGATCAGCTGTCCCATCAGCTCGTCGGGCACGCCGATGGCGGCGACCTCGGCGACACCGACCATCTCCGCCACCACTTCCTCGATCTCCTGCGGGCTGACCCGGTGCGCGCCGGTCTTGATCATGTCGCTGAGGCGACCGTCGATGTACAGGAAACCGTCCTCATCGACGTGGCCGAGGTCACCGGTGCGCAGCCAACCATCCACCAGCACCTGGGCGGTGGCGTCCGGATCGCCCCAGTAGCCCTGCATCACGTGCGGCCCGCGCACCCAGATCTCGCCGCTCTCGCCCACCGCCGCCGGCTGACCGTCCGGGGAGCGCACCGCGATCTCGGTGCCCGGCAGCGGAATGCCGACCGAACCGGGCTTGCGGTCGAGCATGGACGGCGGCAGGTAGCTGATGCGCGCGGTCGCCTCGGTCTGACCGTACATCACGAAGAACTCCACGTGCGGCAGCGCCGCCCGCACCCGCGCCACCTGCGCCGGCGCCATCGCACCGCCGGCCTGGGTGACATAGCGCAGCCGGCTCAGGTCGTAGTCGCCGAGCCGCGTGCGATTGAGCAGCAGCGCGAACGTGGCCGGCACCCCGGAAAAGCCGGTGACGCCCTCCTCGACCATGCGTTCGAGCACCCGGTGCGGGTAGACCATGCCCTCCTCCAGCACCAGACAGGCGCCCGCCGCCAGGTGGGTGTGCAGCACCGAGTTGCCGTAGGAGTAGTAGAAGGGCAGCACGTGCAGCACGCGGTCGCTGGGCTGCAGCCGCAGGTAATCGACGATCGCCCGGACGTTGCTCGCCAAGTTGTCGTGGCTGAGGGTCACGCCCTTGGGCTGACCGGTGGTGCCCGAGGTGTAGATGATGGCGGCGACCGAGAGCGGGTCCGGCGCTAGCTCCGGCATGGCCGGCGTGCGCACCGCCTCGTCCCAGGCCAGCGCGCGCGGCGACGACTCGCTGGCGCCGACCACGATCAGCCGCAGCCGGTGTCCGAGCTGCTGACGGATTTCGGCCAGCTCCGGGTGGCGCGCGCTCGCCACCAGCCAAGAGGCGTCGCAGTGACGCAGGCAATTGAGCAGATCGCGGGCCTTGGCCTGGTGGTTGAGCCCCACCGCCACGGCGCCGGCGCCCAGCGCGCCGTAGTAGGCCGCCACGTATTCCGGGGAATTGTCGAGCAGAATGCCGACCCGCATGCCCGGCGTGAACCCCTCGCCGCGCAGACAGGCGGTGACGCCGCAAACCATGCGCCAGAGCTCGCCGTAATCGATGCGGCGCGCGCCGGCCACCAGCGCCTCGGCCCGCGGCGCGCGCCGGACGCTGTCGTACAGAAACCCCACTAGCGATGCCATGACCCCTCCCTGGGCCCTCGCCGGGCGAAGTGGCTCCGATACGCCGCGCGGCCCGAACCGCCACCGCGTCACGCGGCGGCCGTCGGCCGCGGCGCCCGACGAACCGGTTGTTGTTCCTGACCGTAGAGCATAGGCGATCCGCCCGGAGCCGCGAACGGGCGCGCCTCTGTACTTCACCGCGATCGATCTAGGAAAGCCCCGATGAGCGAAGCGGCGAAAAGCCGTTCAGCCGGGAATCAGCACACAGCGGTCGGGCGCGGCCGGGTCGTAATGCACGGGCACTACCTGGCCGGGCGAGAGGGAAGCCAGCAGCCGTTCCACGTCCGGCTCGGAATGAAGCAGGCTGCCGAAGAACGACAGGCGCGAGCAGCGATAGCTGCGCTCGCCGACGCGGTAGACCACTTCCACGTCGAGCCGCCGCAGGCGCTGCCAGAGTGGGGTGCCGCTCCGCCCCTGCCAGCCGCCTTTCACCGTGCTGCGCTCGACCGTACCCTGCGCTTCGGGCCAGCCACGGCTGTCGGCGGCCAGGCTGAAGCTGTACAGGTAATAGGCCAGCGCGGTGGCCATGATGAGGAAAAAAACCACCAGCAGTACCCGGCCGACATAGGCAACGGACGGGCGTTTGCTGCGCGAGGCCGATAGCAGCCTCATCCGCCGCCGACGCCTTACGGCGCGTAGCGGGGGAGGTTGCGCGGTCTCGCTCATGACTTGGTGTGGCCGCCGAAGCGGGCCCGGCAACGGTACATGGCTACCTCGATACGGGCGTCACCCCACGGCGGATGCGACGCCTCAAACCGAACGCGTAAATAGCCTTATAGCCCAACCTGCCCGCGCTGCAAACCCCGGCGGGCCGGCGATCGCTCAATCGGTGCTCTCGCGCACACACGGCGGCGTCATTGGCCGGCCATGGCTCGCTCGACGCGCCCTATACCGCGCATGGCGCCGGTGGCACCATAACGGTATAAGACCGTTACCCTCCTCTGTGAGAGCCGCCCGCCCATGACTTACTGCCTCGCCATCGCGCTGGACACCGGGCTCGTGTTCGCCTCGGACTCCCGCACCCATGCCGGCGTGGACTACATCAGCACCTACCGCAAGACCCACACCTTCGTCTGGGAAGACGACCGAGTGTTCGTGCTGCTGTCAGCCGGTAACCTGGCCACCACCCAGGCGGTGGTCAAGCACCTGCAGATGGACGTCGCCGAAAGCGCGCCGCGCAATCTGCGCTCGCTCAACTACATGCACCAGGTGGCCGAGTACATCGGCAAGCTCAGCACCGACATCCAGAACGCCTATCGCGGCGACGGCGCGTCGCAGCAGGGTGTATCGTTCGAGGCGACCTTCATCCTGGGCGGCCAGATCAAAGGGCAAGAGCCGGAGCTGTACCTGATCTACCCGCAGGGTAACTACATCAGCGTCTCGCCCGATCAGCCGTTCTTCCAGATCGGCGAGACCAAGTACGGCAAGCCCATCCTAGACCGCATCATCGACCGCTCAGTCAGTCTGGACGTGGCCGCGCGCTGCGCCCTGGTGTCGCTGGACTCGACCATGCGCAGCAACCTCTCGGTCGGCCCGCCCGTCGATCTGGTGCTGTACCGGCGCGACAGCCTCAAGCTGGATCGGGTCATGCGGCTGGAGCAGAACTCGCCGTACCTGGAAGCGATTCGCCGCGCCTGGAGCGAAGGCATACGGCACGCGTTCGACAGCCTCCCGGAGCTGCCGGACGTCGAGGAATGAGCGGCGGCGCGCTCTGCGCGCCGCCCCCCTCTCCCTGGCCCCTGCGAGGGGGAAGGGAACGGACTAAACCACCGCCCTACCAAGTTTCGGTTACCGCGTATTGGGAAAACGCGCACGGGCGATGTGCGCATACGCTCGCCGCCCCTTGCGGGGGATAGCGATTTGCTGGCCAGCAGCCGCTACCGCCGCTCTTCCTTTGGCCGCGGCCACGCCTCCCGAACCACCGCGTCCACGAAACGCAGCTTCTCCTCCACCCGCGGGCCGATCACGAACGGATAGGGCGTGACCAGGCCCAGGCTCTCGCCCAGGCCGTTGATCGCTAGGCTCAGGTTCGCCCAGGCGCCGAGCAGGGCGTCGATGTCGCTCAGGTCGAAAGGCTCGATCAAGCCGTAGTCGCCCGCCGTTTCCGCCGTGTCGCGAATCAGCAGGTAGTGCGCCCAGGTTTCGGCCCAGTCTTCCCAGGGATGCGCGGCGGCGTAGCCGCTGATGAAGTCGCTGCCGGCGGATGCGGGTGCGGCGTAGTGGCGGCTCAGGGCCGCCTGGTAGTCCTCGCGCTCGTCGCCGAAACAGCGGCGGAAGGCGTCGAGCCGCGGCGGCTGGCCGGCGATCAGACGCTCCCAGAAGTAGTGCCCGCTTTCGTGGCGGAAGTGGCCGAGCAGCGTGCGGTACGGCTCGCGCAGTCGCAGGCGCATGGTCTCGCGGTAGGCGTCGTCGGCCTCGCGGATGTTGATGGTGATCAACCCGTTGCGATGGCCGGTGAGCACCCGCTGGTCCTCGCCGTAATCGGCGAGGAAGGCGAAGCGCAGGCCGTCGCCGCCGAGATCGTGCAGCGACAGCCCCAGCCGACCCAGGCCGTACAGCAGGTAGCGCTTGGCGGCCTCCAGCTTGTACCAGTACAGCCGGAACTGCGGATTGCTCAGATCGGGGATGATCTCGTTCAGGCGGCAGGCGGCGCAGAAGGGGTCGGCGTCGTCCGCTGGCACCATCCAGTTGCACACCCGGTCGCGGTGGTAATGCAGGCACTGCCGGTACTGGCGTCCGCCGGCGAGCCAGGCGCCGTCGTCGAGCGGCTCCAGCGCGGCCAGCTGCAGGCGGTCGGGCAGGAAGCCCAGTGTCGCACCGCAGCGCAGGCACCGGCTGTTGCCGAAGTAGATCCGGTTGCCACAACGACAGCGGAACGTCCGCATGGCTCAGCCGCTCACGCGCTCTCCACCAGCGCCTGCCGCTGTGGCAGCGGCCCGCCGTAGCGGAAGCAGGCGTCGGCGATGGCGGCGTGCACGTTGCAGAAATCGCGCTGGAGGTCGTCGATCAGCTGATGCGTCACGGCCAGGTCCAGCGGTTCCAACCGCGCGCTGCGCACCCGCTGGCGGGCGAGCCCGACGCACTCAAGCGCGCGCTCGCCGTTGGGCAGATCCTCCAGCATCTCGGCCAGCCGGCGCAGACAGCGCTCCACCGCGCGCGGGAAACACGGGTCCTTGAGCAGGAAGCGCACCACGTCCGGGCCGCTGATGCGGCTCTGCACCTGATGGCGGTACATCTCGTAGCCGCTCAGGGATTTCAGCACGCTCATCCACACCACGCCGATGTACGGCCGCAGCAGCTCGGAGTCGCCCGGCAGCAGGCGCGCGGCGCGCACGTCGACGATGCGGGTGGTCATGTCCGCCCGCTCCAGCTGCTGGCCCAGCATGAGGAAGCGGTAAAGCTCGCCGCGGCTGACGGTGCCGTCGATCACGCCGTTGATCTGCTGGCAGCGCAGCACCACCTCGCGCAGGAACTCCAGGCGCTTGGCGCGCCCCTGCGCCTGGGCCGCGTTGTCCTTGACGTAGAGGTGCAGGCCGTTGATGGCCTCCCACGCATCGGCCGGCAGGATGTCGCGCGACACGCGCGCGTCCTCCCGCGCCATGCGCACCACCGACACCAGCGAGCTGGGATGGTTGGTGTCGGTGATGAGAAAGCGCATCACACCGCGCTCGTCGGGCGCCTCCCCCAGCTCCGGCGGCATGCTGACGCCGAGGATCTCCACCATCGAGCCCCAGGACAGCGGCACGTAGCGAGGCAGATCCAGCAGCAGATGGGTGGAGGCGATCACTAACCGGGCGGTGTCCTCGGCCCGCTCCAGATAGCGGGCCATCCAGTAGACGTTCTCGGCGACGCGCGACAGCATCACTCGTCCCCCATGTCGATGACCCAGGTGTCCTTGCTTCCCCCGCCCTGCGAGGAGTTCACCACCAGCGAGCCCTTGCGCAGCGCCACCCGGCTCAGCCCGCCGGTGGTGACGTACAGCTCCCGGCCCTGCAGCACGAACGGCCGCAGGTCGACGTGGCGCGGTTCGAGGCGGCTGCCGCACAGGGTCGGCACCGTGGACAGTCGGAGCGTGGGCTGGGCGATGTAGTTGCGCGGGTCCTGGCGGATCAGGCGGGCGAAGCGGTTGCGCTCGGCCTGGCTGGCGTGCGGGCCGACCAGCAGCCCGTAGCCGCCCGACTCGTTGGCCGGCTTGACCACCAGCTTGTCCAGGTTGGCCAGCACGTAGCGGCGGTCGGCCTCGCGCATGCACAGGTAGGTGGGCACGTTGGCGATGATCGGCTCTTCCGCCAGGTAGTAGCGGATGATGTCCGGCACGAAGGCGTACACCACCTTATCGTCGGCCACGCCCGCGCCCGGCGCGTTGGCGATGGCGACGTTGCCGGCGCGCCAGGCGCGCATCAGCCCCGGCACGCCGAGCAGGGATTCGGGATTGAACACCTCGGGATCGAGGAAGGCATCGTCGATGCGGCGGTAGATCACATGCACGCGCGCCGGGCCGCGGGTGGTCTTCATGTACACGCAGTCGTCGCTGTCGACGAACAGGTCCTGCCCCTCCACCAGCTCGGCGCCCATCTGCTGAGCCAGGTAGGCATGCTCGAAATAGGCGCTGTTGTAGATGCCCGGGGTGAGCACCACCACCTCGGGATTGTCCACGCTCTCGGGCGCCAGCGAGGTCAGCGTGTCCAGCAGCTGGCCGCAGTAGTCGTCCACCGGCAGGATGTCCTGGTGCTCGAACAGCTCCGGGAAAATGCGCTTCATGACGTGGCGGTTCTCCAGCATGTAGGAGACGCCGCTGGGCACCCGCAGGTTGTCTTCCAGCACGTAGAGCGTGCCGTCGCGATCTCGCACCAAATCGGTGCCGCAAATGTGCGCCCACGCACCGAAACGGGGCGTCGCGCCCACGCATTGCGGGCGGAAGTTCTTCGACTGCGCCAGCACCTCGGCCGGCACCACCTTGTCCTTGACGATGCGCTGCTCGTGGTAGATGTCGTCGATGAACATGTTCAGCGCCTGCAGGCGCTGCTTCAGGCCGGCGGCGACCCGGTCCCACTCGCGCTTGGCGATCACGCGCGGGATCGGATCAAACGGCCAGGCCCGGTCGATGTTCTCGCCGTCGCTGTAGACGGTGAAGGTGATGCCCATGGTCTTGATGGCGGCATCCACCGCCTGGGCGCGGGCTTTGAGCTCCCGGCTGCTGAGGCTGGCCAGGTATTCCATCAGATGCCGCGCCGGAGGGCGCGGGCGGCCGTCCGGCGCGAGCAATTCGTCGTAGTCGACTTCAGGCAAGGCGTCGAGCGTTGTTGCATGCATTGTGGCGGCTCCACGCTCAGGGCTGTTGACAACAGTCTATGCAACGACCGCGCCAAGGATGGGCGGCCGGGCGCGCGGGTCCGGCATGGCGCTCGCGCGCCGCGCTCAGCCGCCGCTTTCGCGCACCCGCGACACCGCCTTCTCCCAGCCCTGGATCAGCTTGTCCCGCTGCGCCTTGTCCAGTTTCGGCAGGAAGCGGGCGTCGGCGCGCCAGTGGTCGCGCAGGTCGTCGAGCGAGCGGTAGATGCCGGCCTGCAGGCCGGCCAGGCAAGCCGCGCCCAGCGCTGTGGTCTCGATCACCCGCGGCCGGTCCACCGGGGTGTCGGCGATGTCGGCCAGGCACTGCAGCAGCCAGTCGTTGGCGGTCATGCCGCCGTCCACCCGCAGCGCCGAGGGGTTGGTGGCGCTGTCGTGGGCCATGGCGGCGAGCAGGTCGCGGGTCTGGTAGCACACCGACTCCAGCGCCGCGCGCACGATGTGGGCCACACCCGTGTCGCGGGTCAATCCAAAGATGGCGCCGCGCGCCAGCGGATCCCAGTAGGGCGTGCCCAGGCCGGTGAAAGCCGGCACGAAGTAGACGCCGCGGTTGGAGCCGAGGCTCGCGGCCAGCGCCTCGGTCTCGGCCGCCGAGCGGATCAGGCCCAGGCCGTCGCGCAGCCACTGCACCGCCGCGCCGGCGACGAAGATCGACCCTTCCAGGGCGTACACGGTCCGGCCGTTGCAGCGGTAGGCCACGGTGGTCAGCAGCCGGTTGCGCGATGCCACCGGCGTGGTGCCGGTGTTGAGCAGCGCGAAGCAGCCGGTGCCGTAGGTGCTCTTGACCATGCCCGGCTCGAAACAGGCCTGGCCGACCAGCGCCGCCTGCTGGTCGCCGGCGATGCCGAGGATGGGGATGGGCCGGCCGAACCACTCGGGATCGGTCTCCCCGAACTCCGCCGCGCTATCCTTCACCTCGGGCAGCACTGCCGCCGGCACGTCGAACAGCGCCAGCAGGCTGCGGTCCCATTGCTGGCTGTGGATGTTGAACAGCAGGGTGCGCGAGGCATTGGTGGCGTCGGTGGCATGCACCCGGCCCTTGGTCAGTCGCCACAGCAGGAAGCTGTCCACCGTGCCGAACGCCAGCTCGCCGCGCTGCGCCCGCTCGCGCGCGCCGGGCACGTTGTGCAGCAGCCAGTGCAGCTTGGTGGCGGAGAAGTACGGGTCGAGGATCAGTCCGGTCTTGCGGGTGATGCCGGGCTCGTGGCCCATGTCCTTGAGCGAAGCGCAGTACTCGGCGGTGCGACGGTCCTGCCAGACGATGGCGTTGTGCACCGCCTTGCCGGTGTCGCGGTCCCACAGCAGGGTGGTCTCGCGCTGGTTGGTGATGCCGATGGCGCTGACCTGGGCGCCCCGCGCTTCGGCCTTGGCCAGGGCCTCGCGGCACACCTTGAGGGTGGTTTCCCAGATCGCCTCGGGATCGTGCTCGACCCAGCCGCTGGCGGGATAGATCTGCGGGAATTCCTGCTGCGCCGACGCGATCATGTCGCCGGCCTTGTCGAACACGATGGCCCGGCTGCTGGTGGTGCCCTGGTCGATGGCGAGAATGTGGTGGCCGGTAGCCATGGCTCTCCTCCCGATTCGTTTTCGTGCTTATCGCTGTTTCGAACGCGCGCCCATGTTCACATCCGAGCAGAGTTCTCTACGCTTAGCAGATGACCGCCAGTGAAACCAGCATGCTCGAACTGAACGAACGCCAGCGGGAAATCATCGAGTTGGTCAGGCAGCGGGGCTTCGTCGCCATCGAGGCTCTGTCGCAGCACTTCAATGTCACCACCCAGACCATCCGCCGCGACATCAACGCGCTCTGCCGCCAGCAGCTGCTGCGCCGCTACCACGGCGGCGCCGGGCTGCCCTCCAGCGTCGAGAACGTCGCCTACCAGGCACGCCAGATCATGTGCCTGGAGGAAAAGCGGCGCATCGCCGCGGCGGTGGCGGCGCAGATCCCCGACAAGGCGTCGCTGTTCATCACCCTCGGCACCACCACCGAGGAGATCGCCAAGGCGCTCCGGAATCACCGCGGCCTGCGGGTGATCACCAACAACCTGCACGTGGCGACCATGATGTGCGACTACCCCGACTGCGAGGTGACCGTCGCCGGCGGCGTGGTGCGCGCCCGCGACCACGGCATCACCGGCGAGGGCACGGTGGCGTTCTTCCAGCAGTTCCGCGCCGACTTCGCGCTGATCGGCATCTCCGGTATCGATTTCGACGGCACCCTGCTCGAATTCGATCAGCGCGAGGTGCACGTGCTGCAGGCGGTCATCGCCAATGCCCGTAAGGTGTGGCTCGCCGCCGACCACACCAAGTTCGGCCGCAATGCCCTGGCGCGGGTGGCGCATCTGGCCGAGATCGACGCGCTGTTCACCGACCGCGAACCGCCGCCGCAGCTCCTGGCGGCGCTGACCGAGGCCGGCACCGAGCTGCACGTCGCCCCGCCCCTGCGCTGAGCGTGGCCGTTCACTTTCGCGCATTCACGCCCTCAATACGCTCGGCTTGAATCAGCCACTTGGCCGCCCTATGTTGACAATCGAACACAGGCGGCCGCTGAGCGAGCGTCGTCGGCAACCGGCGCCACGGCGAGCTCCACCGCCGCATAACGAGACAACGCGCTGTGCCGAAAGAAGATATCTACGATCTGATCATCGTCGGCGGCGGCATCAACGGCACGGGCATCGCCCGCGACGCCGCCGGCCGCGGCCTGTCCGTGTTGCTTTGCGAACAGCACGACCTGGCCAACCACACCTCGTCGGCCAGCACCAAGCTGATCCACGGCGGCCTGCGCTATCTCGAGTACTACGAATTCTCGCTGGTGCGCAAAGCGCTGCGCGAGCGCGAGGTGCTGCTGCGGGCCGCGCCGCACATCATCCAGCCCATGCGCTTCGTCATGCCGCACGTGCCGACCCTGCGCCCGGCCTGGCTGATCCGGCTGGGGCTGTTCCTCTACGATCACCTTGGCCGACGCGAGCTGCTGCCCGGCTCCGAGGGCGTGCGCCTGGACGCCCATCCGGCTGGCGCGCCGCTCAAATCCGAACTCAAGCGCGGTTTCGCCTACTCCGACTGCTGGGTGCAGGACGCCCGGCTGGTGGTGCTCAACGCCATGGACGCCGCCGAGCGCGGCGCCGCCATCCTCACCCGCACCCGCTGCACGGCGATCGAACGGGCAGGAGCGCTCTGGCAGGTCACCCTGCGCGGCGAGCAGGGCGAGCGCCGGGTGCGCGGCCGCTGCCTGGTCAACGCCGCCGGGCCGTGGGTGAAGCAGCTCCTGGACGACGCGCGCATCCCCTGCGCCCACAACATCCGCCTGGTCAAGGGCAGCCACATCGTGGTGCCGAAGCTGTTCGACCACGGCTACAGCTACATCTTCCAGAACCCGGACAAGCGCATCGTCTTCGCCATTCCCTTCGAGCGGGACTACACGCTGATCGGCACCACCGACGTCGAATACCGCGGCGACCCGGCGGCGGCCGCCATCGACCCGGACGAGACCGCCTATCTCTGCGCCAGCGCCAACCGCTACTTCCGCAACCGCATCGGCCCGGCCGACGTGGTCTGGACCTACTCGGGGGTACGCCCCCTGTACGAGGACAAGGCCGAGGCCAACCCGTCGGCGGTGACCCGTGACTACCTGCTGAGCCTGGATGGCGGCGGCGAGCGGGCGCCGATCCTGTCGGTGTTCGGCGGCAAGCTCACCACCTACCGGGTGCTGGCCGAGGAGGCGCTGGCGCGCATCGAGCCGGCGCTGGGCCGTCATGGCCGGCCCTGGACCGCCACGCAGCCGCTGCCCGGCGGCGACATCGCCGGCGCCGACGTCGACCGCTTCGAACGCGAGCTGCGGAACCGCCACCCGTGGCTGCCGGAAGCGCTCGCCCACCGCTACGCCCGCAGCTACGGTACCCGCAGCGACCAGCTCCTCGGCGAAACCCGTAGTCTCGCCGACCTGGGCGAATGCTTCGGTGCCGATCTATATCAAAAGGAAGTCGATTACCTGGTGGAGCGGGAATGGGCAAGGACGGCCGACGACATTCTCTGGCGGCGCAGCAAGCTGGGTTTGCGTTTCGATGCCGAGCAGACCGCCCGGCTGACCGAGTACCTGCGGGCGCGGACCGACGCCGCCGCGCCGGGAGGGCTGGCGCATGACGCTTGAGCTCGACGCCGTCAGCCGCGTGGTCGGCGGCGAGACCCACATCGACGCGGTCAGCCTGCGGCTGGAGCCGGGCAGCTTCAACGTGCTGCTAGGGCTGACGCTGGCCGGCAAGACCACCCTGATGCGGCTCATGGCCGGGCTGGACAAGCCCAGCAGCGGCCGGGTGCGTATGAACGGCGTGGACGTGACCGATGTGCCGGTGCGCAAACGCAACGTCGCCATGGTCTATCAGCAGTTCATCAACTACCCCTCGCTCACCGTCTACGACAACATCGCCTCGCCGCTGCGGCTCGCCGGCCTGTCCAAGGCCGAGATCGACCGGCGGGTGCGCGCCGAGGCCGAGCGGCTGCACATCGACCATCTGCTCGACCGCCTGCCGGGCGAGCTCTCCGGCGGCCAGCAGCAGCGCACCGCCATCGCCCGCGCCCTGGTGCGCGACGCCGAGCTGGTGCTGCTCGACGAGCCGCTGGTCAACCTCGACTACAAGCTGCGCGAGGAGCTGCGCGCCGACATGCGCGAGCTCTTCGCCCGGCGCCGCGCGGTGGTGGTGTACGCCACCACCGACCCGCGCGAGGCGCTGGCCCTGGGCGGCAACACCGCCGTGCTGCACCAGGGCCGGCTGCTGCAATACGGCCCGACCCTGGAGGTCTACCACCGCCCGGCCAGCACCGAGGTGGCCTACGTGTTCGCCGACCCGCCGATGAACACCGTCGACGGCACGCTCACCGGCCCGGCCATCGAGCTGGACGACGGCACCCGCCTGCCGTCGGCGCCGCACTTGAGCGGCCTCGCGGCCGGCCGCTATCGCTTCGGCATACGCCCCAGCCATCTGTCGGTGCGCCGGCTGTCGCCGGCGCAGGCCGAGGTGCCAGCCACGGTGGAGATCGCCGAGATCAACGGCTCGGAAACCTACCTGCACGTGCGCCACAACGGCAGCGCCTGGGTCATCCAGCAGGAAGGCATTCTCGACTTCGAGCTCGGCGCGACCGTGACCGTCTACCTCGATCCGGCGCGGCTGTTCGCCTTCGACCGCCAGGGCCGGCTGCTGGCCGCGCCCACACCGCCCCCTCCCTTGCCCGATCTGCGAGCGTAAGGCCATGGCGCGCATAGAATTCCAAGAACTCGCCCACGCCTACGTCGCCAACCCGCGCCGGGACAGCGACTACGCCGTGCAGCGCATGAACCTGGTCTGGGAGGACGGCGGCGCCTACGCCCTGCTCGGCCCCTCGGGCTGCGGCAAGACCACCCTGCTCAACATCATCTCCGGCCTGCTCACGCCGTCGCAGGGCCGGGTGCTGTTCGACGAGCGGGACGTCACCGCCCTGCCGCCGCAGCAGCGCAACATCGCCCAGGTTTTCCAGTTCCCGGTGATCTACGACACCATGAGCGTGTACGAGAACCTGGCCTTCCCGCTGCGCAACCGCGGGCTGCCGGAGGCGAAGGTGAAGGCGCGCGTGCACGAGGTGGCGGAGATGCTGGAGCTGACCGGCGCCCTGCACCGGCCCGGGCGTAACCTGAGCGCCGACGGCAAGCAGCTGATCTCCATGGGCCGCGGCCTGGTCCGCGAGGACGTGGCGGCCATCCTGTTCGACGAGCCGCTCACCGTGATCGACCCGCACCTGAAATGGCGGCTGCGGCGCAAGCTCAAGGAAGTCCACGCCCGCCTGCGGCTCACCATGGTCTACGTCACCCACGACCAGACCGAGGCGCTCACCTTCGCCGACAAGGTGGTGGTGATGCACGAAGGCCGGGTGCTGCAGGTGGGCACGCCGCAGGAGCTGTTCGAGAACCCGGCGCACACCTTCGTCGGCTACTTCATCGGCAGCCCCGGCATGAACCTGCTGCCCGTGACGCTGGAGGGCAACGCGGCGGTGGCAGGGCGCGCGCGCATCCCCCTCGGCGCCGTGGCGACACCGCCCGCCGGCGCCCGGCTGGAACTGGGCATCCGCCCGGAGTTCCTGCGCCTGAGCCGTGAGCCCACGGAAGGCGCGGTGGCGGTGAGCGTGCGCGACGCCGAGGACCTGGGCGGCGCCCGCCTGGTGCGGGTGGCGCTGGGCGAGCACCTGCTGCAGGTGAAGCTGCCGGAGGACGCCGAAGTGCCCGCCGAACGCGGCTGGCTGGCCTTTCCGGCGCAATGGATCCGGCTCTACGCCGACGGCTACCGGATAGCGTGACCGAGGAGGCGCGTCATGGACGACAAGCCGATCAATCAAAAAGCGTGGTTCCTGGTCCTGCCGGTGGTGGTCACCGTGGCCTTCAGCGCGGTGGTTCCGCTGATGACCGTGGTCAACTACTCGGTGCAGGACATCTTCGATCCGCACACCCGCTACTTCGTCGGCACCGAGTGGTTCGAGCAGATCCTGCACGACAGCCGCCTGCACGGCGCGCTGGTGCGGCAGTTCGTGTTCTCGCTCAGCGTGCTGCTGATCGAGATCCCGCTCGGCATCGGCATCGCCCTGACCATGCCGCGCCGGGGCCGCTGGGTGTCGGTGTGCTTGGTGCTGCTAGCGCTGCCGCTGCTGGTGCCGTGGAACGTGGTCGGCACCATCTGGCAGATCTTCGCCCGGCCCGACATCGGCCTGCTCGGCCGCGCCGTCAATGCCTTAGGCATCCCCTACAACTACACCGGCGACCCCACGGACGCCTGGGTCACCGTGCTGGTGATGGACGTCTGGCACTGGACCTCGCTGGTGGTGCTGCTCTGCTACGCCGGCCTGCAGGCCATCCCCGACGCCTTCTACCAGGCAGCGCGCATCGACGGCGCCTCGCGCTGGGCGGTGTTTCGCTACATCGAGCTGCCCAAGCTGCGCGGTGTGCTGATGATCGCCATCCTGCTGCGCTTCATGGACAGCTTCATGATCTACGCCGAGCCGTTCGTGCTCACCGGCGGCGGCCCGGGTAGCGCCACCACCTTCCTGAGCCAGCTGCTCACCACCATGGCGGTGGGCCAGTTCGACCTGGGGCCGGCGGCGGCGTTCTCGCTGATCTATTTCCTGATCATCCTGCTGTTCAGCTACGTGTTCTACACGGCGCTGACCCATCTCGGCCGCGGCGCCAACAGGTAAGGAGGCCGGCATGAAGAAGCGCTACCTGATCCTGCTGCTGTATCTGGTCTTCCTGATGCTGCCGCTGTACTGGATGGTGAACATGTCGCTGAAGACCACCGCCGAGACGCTGTCGATGTTCTCGCTCGTCCCGCGCGAGCCGACCCTGAACAACTACCGGGTGATCTTCACCGATCCGGCGTGGTATCACGGCTATCTGAACTCGATCTACTACGTCAGCCTCAACACCGTGCTGTCGCTGCTGGTGGCGCTGCCGGCGGCCTACGCCTTCTCGCGCTTCCGCTTCCTGGGCGATAAGCACCTGTTCTTCTGGCTGCTGACCAACCGCATGGCGCCGCCGGCGGTGTTCCTGCTGCCATTCTTCCAGCTCTACTCCAGCGTCGGGCTGTTCGACACCCACATCGCCGTGGCGCTGGCGCACATGCTGTTCAACGTGCCGCTGGCGGTGTGGATCCTGGAAGGCTTCATGTCCGGCGTGCCGCGCGAGATCGACGAGACCGCCTACCTGGACGGTTACAGCTTCCCGCGCTTCTTCATCACCATTTTCCTGCCGTTGATCCGCGCCGGCATCGGCGTGACGGCGTTCTTCTGCTTCATGTTCAGCTGGGTGGAGCTGCTGCTGGCGCGCACGCTCACCTCGGTGGAGGCCAAACCGATCGCCGCGGTCATGACCCGTACGGTCAGCGCCTCCGGCCTGGACTGGGGCGTGCTCACCGCCGCCGGCGTGCTCACGCTCGTACCCGGCGCGCTGGTCATCTGGTTCGTGCGCAATCACATCGCCAAGGGCTTCGCCCTCGGCCGGGTGTAGGAGAACCGCCATGGAATGGATGGCCTGGACCCTGCCCACCGCGCTGTTCTTCGTGGCGGTCGGCTGCCTGCTGCTCGGCATGACCGTGCTGCAGCTGGTGTGGCCGACGGTGGAACGCAAAGGCTTCCTGCCCATGAAGACCACCCGCGGCGACCGGCTGTTCATCGGCCTGCTGGCCTCCGCCTACCTGCACCTGGCCTGGCTGGCGTTCACCGACCTCAGCCTGTGGTGGGCGCTGGGGCTATCGGTGCTGTTGCTTGCGGTGGTGCTGCGCTGGGGATGAGACATTCGACTTCAGGCTGCGGCCTGTGGCCGGCGGTGGAGGACGCACCGCCGGAGTGCTGCGCGACGGCCGGCGCAACCGGCCAAGAGGACCAATGAGGACACCGCTAGGAGCCAAGGAGGATTCCATGGAAAGCAGTAACACCCGGTCGCCGCAGGTCGAGTTCCCGAGGCTGCCGCCCGGCCGCCGCAGGAGGCCCGGCGCGGCGCGGGTAGCCACCGCCACCGCACTCGCCACCGTGCTGGCCTCGCTATCGGCCGGCGCCGCCACCCCCGAGGAGCTGAAGATCGCCGAGAAATGGCTGGACGAATTCCAGCCCTCCACCCTGAGCCGCGAGGAGCAGCTCAAGGAGTACGAGTGGTTCATCGACGCCGCCCGGCCGTTCCGCGGCATGCACATCAAGGTGGTGTCCGAGACCATCACCACCCATGAATACGAGTCCAAGGTGATGGCCAAGGCCTTCTCGGAAATCACCGGCATCCAGGTCACCCACGACCTGATCCAGGAAGGCGACGTCATCGAGAAGCTGCAAACGGAGATGCAATCCAAGCGCAGCATCTACGACGCCTACATCAACGACTCCGACCTGATCGGCACCCACTTCCGCTACGGCCACGTGGTGCCGCTCTCCGACTACATGGAGGGCGAAGGCAAGGACGTCACCCTGCCCACCCTGGACGTGGACGACTTCATCGGCAAGAGCTTCACCACGGGCCCGGACGGCAAGCTCTACCAGCTCCCGGATCAGCAGTTCGCCAACCTCTACTGGTTCCGCGCCGACTGGTTCGAGCGACCCGACCTGCAGAAGCGCTTCAAGGAAATCTACGGCTACGACCTGGGCGTGCCCATCAACTGGTCGGCCTACGAGGACATCGCCGAGTTCTTCACCGTGCACGTGAAGGAAATCGACGGCGTGCGCGTGTACGGCCACATGGACTACGGCAAGAAAGACCCGTCGCTTGGCTGGCGCTTCACCGACGCCTGGCTGTCCATGGCCGGCGCCGGCGACAAAGGCCTGCCCAACGGCAAGCCGGTGGACGAATGGGGCATCCGCGTCGAAGGCTGCCACCCAGTCGGCTCCAGCGTCAGCCGCGGCGGCGCCGTCAACGGCCCGGCGGCGGTGTACGCCCTCACCAAGTACATCGAATGGCTCAAGAAATACGCCCCGCCTGAGGCCGCCGGCATGACCTTCTCCGAGGCCGGCCCCGTGCCGGCGCAGGGCAATATTGCCCAGCAAATCTTCTGGTACACCGCCTTCACCGCCGACATGACCAAGCCCGGCACCCCCGTGGTGAATCCCGACGGCACGCCGAAGTGGCGCATGGCCCCCTCCCCGCACGGCCCGTACTGGGAGGAAGGGATGAAGCTCGGCTACCAGGACGCCGGCTCCTGGACCCTGCTCAAGCATACCGACCCGAAACGGCGTAAGGCCGCCTGGCTGTATGCGCAGTTCACAGTCGCCAAGAGCAACTCGCTCAAGAAGACCCTGGTCGGCCTCACCCCCATCCGCGAGTCCGACATCCAGAGCGAAGCCATGACCCAAGCCGCGCCCAAGCTCGGCGGCCTGGTGGAGTTCTACCGCAGCCCGGCGCGCGTGGCCTGGTCCCCCACCGGCACCAACGTCCCGGACTACCCCAAGCTCGCCCAGCTGTGGTGGCCCAACATCGCCGACGCCGTCACCGGCGCCAAGACCCCGCAGGAAGCCATGGACGCCCTGGCCGAGCAGCAAGACCGCGTGCTCGAACGCCTGGAGCGCGCCAACGTCATGCCCCACTGCGGCCCCAAGCTCAACAAGCCCCGCGACCCCGAGTACTGGTTCAGCCAGCCCGGCGCCCCGAAGCCCAAGCTCGCCAACGAGAAGCCGAAGGGCGAGACGGTGCCGTACGAGAAGTTGTTGCAGGCTTGGAACGAAGGGAGGGCGATGTAGACATCATTCCCTTATAGCCTAAGAACAAGAAGGGCAAGCGACTGCTTGCCCTTTTTATTTAATAAACCTATAACTAACGCCACCAGACGACAGCAAGAAAAACAAACACAAACCCATTTAACAGAAAAGATCAAAGCAGCACCAAATATGACATGAAAAATAGGCTTAATAAAGAAATATGCCAAGCGACAGAGAAGAAGCCAGAAAAGATAAATAACACTTCAGGGAGAAGGCGCGCTTGGCCCTTAATTATGCTTCATCACCCTCTCGTCGATCCAGCCCCCACGTTTGCACCACCAGCCGAAGAACAAAACATGTTGGCGCACCAATAATATTTTGGAAGGATATGTCGATTTCGTAAGCCTGCAGACGACCATAAAATACGGTAGCGAAAAAATGCAAAAATTTGTTATTTTATGAGGTCATCAAAGAAGGAGATCGCTTCCTGGGAGATGCTTGCAATATAGAAGACGCAGCCTCGAAAGCAGAATTTTACAAAGAGCGACAGAAAAAGAAATAAAAACCCTTCAATGTGCGGAAAATTAGAAAAGCAGGCATGAAAGACGTTTACGAATCAATATGCAACGCCACATGCTCACAAAGCCACAACAACACACAGACACTAATTGAACGCCATCTAATTATCACCTCTCCGGATTGACGAGCTAGACACCACAAAGGATGCACAGCTGACGCAAAGGCGAAGGCCGCACATTTTCTTCAGGCTCGGATTCAGCACAGCTCATAGCAATGCCTCGTAGCTAGGCGCTAAAGCAGTCTAGCCTCGGAGGCAGGGCCGTAGATCAGAACAATAAGGCCAAATTGCACCGCCATGAGTGCAAGGATGATCATCAGGTTCTGCACGGCGCGCACACGCGCCGAGTTTATCCTCCGCTCCTTCCAGATCGACAGCCCCAGCAAAGGAACGAGCAAGATCGCCAACCAGGGCTGAATGACCAAGTCCGCAACAGGGGACCCCATCAGCGGTGCTCCTTCACCAAACGTCTGAGCGCTAATCTCTTCGTACGTCTCCCGCATCGCCAGCGTTGAGGTCACGGCCAACGCGCAAAAAAACTGAAGCAACAGCAAGAGCAAATTAACAAAACCAATAAAAGAGCCACGCGACCTTTGGTTTTTTGCAACCATCGTCGTCATTGCACTTCCTGCAATCTATGCAGCTTGGCAGGGATCATGCGTATACGACCCCGCACCTTTGTAATCGTCGCCTGCACGCCACGAGCAGGGATAGCCAAACGTTCCACCATGGTTTCAGCCACCCCGTCATTGTCTATGGTTCTGATTTTTATATCGACCGCCCCCCGCCCGACAACGGTACCGGCAACCTCGATGTCCAACAACTTGCCCGCAAGATAGCGCGTATCCATCAGCTTTTTATAAGCCTCACTCCCAAGAAAGAAGTAATCCGTCTTAACATGTCCAATCACAAACGTCGAGGAGGCGCCGCCTACCGAAACAAGATCCACGACGGCATAATTACGAAGAGCTGCCCTCTCCCCGATGCGAAGATAAGCGGCAACCCCAATATTTACTCCAGCCCCAACAAAACCACCAAACCCAACCCCAGATATAATAACTTGTGCCTTCATTCATACTCTCTTCAAAAAATTTTCCACGCCCAACATCTAGAGTAAAACCAGGACCGGCAAGCGTCAAACCAGCCATCATCACAAGAATTTAAAATATTATTCAAATCATAACCGCCCCAAGCACCCTACTAATAGCGCCACCATCAAGGATCGCCGCCAGCGCAACGAGCCCCAATAAATCTCCTGACAAAATATCGGATAAGAGAGACGACACGAACGGCGGGAGCCAAATCCCTTTTCAGTGCGGATATCCTGTTACCCCGACGCCTACTCACGCTGGCACGCGTCTCCTCCCAGCCGCGGCGCAGGGATTGCTCGAACCGCTGGCGCGGCTCTGACGTGCCGGCCAAGAATGTTGGCCATCACCCTCATTTCGCGACGGAGCAAGCCCTATGGCTCTACGCTACGCCCTTGCGGCGCTGCTCGTTTTGTTGGGAACGCCGACCGCCGCCGGTGAAAGACCGCTCATCCGGGAGCTGGCGCGCCGTGAGGTACCGCTTTCCCAGGATTACTTCGAGCACCCACGGGTGAATCTCGCGGCGTTCGACGGCGAAGCGCTCCACTGGATCGATGAGCCCCTGGCAGCCGAAGCCGGCTGCACGCCCCAAGCGGTGCTGGCGCGGCCGCGGGTGGTGCTGCAGCGCTGTGCCGCAAGCGGTGCGCCTACGGAACAGCGCTTGGTCGGCTACGACGACGAAAGCGTACCGCGCTGGCGCTGCCCGCTCGGCGGTGAACGCGTGATCAGCGCCGATACTACGGGCGTGCTGCTTTCGTCCGGGGAACTGATCGACCCAAACACCGGCGAGCCCCGACCGCTGGTGAAGACCAAGCCGGGGCGCCGGCTCTCGGGACCGGCGGCATGGAGCGCGTCCGGCACGGTGTACGCCTACGATCCCCTCGCCGTCGAGGGCCGGCATGCGGGCATCCTGCGGTGGTCGCCGGGAACGGACGGCCCGACGCTCGTCATCGAGCGCAAAGGCTCCTGGTTCCGAAGCGCACCGAGCGTGGAGGCCATGAAACTCGACGATTCGGAGCGGTATCTGCTGATGGTCGAACGCCCGGACTGGCGCGGCCCCACTTGGATCGGCCTGGCGGTTTACGAGCTGCGAACCGGCAAGCAGATCCACCACCAGCGGCTCGATGAGGACTGCATTTGTCAGGGTGGTCAGATCGTCAAGGGAAAGAACGGCCTGATCGGCGTGAGCTATCACAACGTCACGGCGGGCGCTTACGTGCTGGTGACGTTCAAGCTTGTGCCTTAGCGCCTTGCTGCGCTGGGTTTCTCAAACGCGAGAGAACGGCTCTTCGTTCAGCTGGCGCAACCTCTTTCGCCCGCTGCAGCCAATCAACGGCGTGAACCGCGCACATTAACCCCCTTTCGAGCGCGGACCGTCCTGCCCCCCCCAGGACAGGTTCGCGCCGTTGAGCTGGCCCCGATCCGATAACCGCCAAGCACCATCGCTCTAGCACCCATTGCTGCGCGGAGCGCATGCGCCATCGAGCGCTTGCCGTGAGCGCGTAGCGCTTGGACAGCGCCCCTTGCCAACCGGGGCCTCGCCAGTGTGCCGCGCTTACCGCACCTAAGCCGCCCCCCTCGTCCTAGGGGATTGTCGCTAGCCGTCTTGTCGGTCGCGATATTGCACCCTATGCTTACGAACGATCGTTCGTAAGACGCATGTAGTGGGCAGCAACACACCGCGCGTGCGCTCGGACCGATCCCCGGAAACGAAAAAACACGAAGAAACAAAGCACTGCTGCAGGAGGAGGTTGAAATGCACGTCGTCATCGTCGGCGCCGGCATCGCGGGACTGACCGCGGCCATCGCGCTGCGTCACAAAGGCATAGAGGTCACCGTTCTGGAACAGGCCAGCGCACTGCGCGAGATCGGCGCCGGCATCCAGATCGCCGCCAACGGCACGCTCGTGTTGCGCGAGCTCGGGCTGGAGGAGGCGGTGGCGGCCCGAGGCGTCATCCCGAAGTCATACGACATGCGCGACATCGATACCGGCCGGCTCCTGTACGTGTCGCCGCTGGGTGAGGCCGGCATCAAGCGCTGGGGCGCGCCGCTCTACAACATCCACCGCGCCGACCTGATCGAGGTGCTGGCCAATGCGCTGCCGCCCGGGGTGATACGGCTCAACGCCAAGTGCGCCGGGTTCGAACAGGACGACGCCGGCGTGACCGTGCGACTCGAATCGGGCGAGACCGTCCGCGGCGATGCGCTGATCGGCGCCGACGGCATTCACTCCGTGATACGCGAGCAGCTGCGGGGCCCCGAGGAAACCCATTTCTCCAACATCCTGATGTGGCGCGCCTTGATTCCGGCCCACAAGCTCCGCGACGTGGAGCTGGAGGAGCGCGGCAACTACTGGTTCGGCCCCGGCCGCACACTCATCACCTACTGGGTGCGCCCGAACAACCTCTACAGCGTGCTGGCCTCGGTGCCGGCGGTGGAGGTGCATCGCGAGTCGTGGTCGGAGAGCGGCGACATCGACGATCTGCACCGGTCGTTCAGCGACATCGAGCCGCGCGCCCGCAAGATGATGGAGCAGATCGAAACCGCCTTCATCACCGGCATGTACTACCGCGATCCCATCGACCGCTGGAGCTACGGCCGGGTCACGCTGATGGGCGATGCCGCGCATCCGATGGTGCCGTTCCTGGCGCAGGGCGCCTGCCAGGGCATCGAGGACGCCTGGACCCTGGCCACCATGCTGGCGCGCTACGGCAAGGGCGACATACCGGGCGCGCTGGCGGAGTACGAGCAGCGCCGCCGGCCGCGCACCACCCGCGTACAGTCCGGCGCCCGGGCGATGGTGAAGCTGGTGCACGAGTCCGAGCCCGATCGCATCCGCGCCCGCAATGGCCGCTGGAAGGGCATGCAGCACATCGACCCGATGACCGAAACCACCTGGGGCTTCGTCTGGGGCTACGACGTGCTGGCGGCGGTCAATGCGCCCCCCGGCGAGGTGCAGGGCATCTCCGCCACCCGCGAGGGCAAGCAAATGAAGCGGCCGGAGAGCCAGCGCGCTTTCGACATGTGGAAGAACGCGTTCACACCCGAGGACGTGGCCCGCGGCCATGACGGTCTGCGTGAAGGCTACGAGCGCTTCCTCACCACCCACTTCCCCCTGCCTGCCGGCGTGCCGGTCGATCGGCTGGAGCTCAGCGGCGTGCCGGCCCTGCGGGTGCGCGCCCGCCGCGGCGGCCCCACCGTGCTGCACTTCCACGGCGGCGGCTATGTGCTGGGCTCGGCCAAGGGCTCGCTGGAGTACGCCTACCGCCTGGCGCAGAGCGTCGGCGGCGAGTGCGTGACGGTGGACTACCGGCTGGCGCCGGATCACCCCTATCCGGCGGCTATCGACGACGCCGTCGACGCCTACCGCGGTCTGCTCGCCAGCGGCGTGCCCGCCTCGTCCATCCTGCTCAGCGGCGAGTCGTCCGGCGGCGGCCTCGCCATCGCGCTGGCGATCGCGCTCCGGACCGCGGGCGATCCCCTGCCGGCCGGCATCATCGCCATCTCGCCGTTCACGGATCTGACGCTGCGGGGCCCCACCGTGACGGCGTTCGCCGGCGACGACCCGGCCGCCAACCGCGACACCCTCGCCTATCTGGTGGCGTCGTACTTCCAGGGCCACGAGCCGACCGATCCGCTGGTTTCGCCGCTCTACGGCGATCTCGCGGGCCTGCCGCCGATGTTCCTCACCGCCACCGAGGGCGAGGTGCTGCTCAGCGACACCACCCGTCTGGCGGAGAAGGCGCGCCGCGCGCACGTGGACGTGACCCTGCGCGTGGTCGAGGACTCGGTGCACGTCTACACCCTGTTCCCGTTCCTGCCGGAGACGGTCGAGACGATGCGGGCGATCGGCGCTTGGGCCGAGCAGCGCGTCGACACGTCGGCAACGGCCGTGGCGGTTTGATCGAAACAAAAAAGCGAGCGCGCGTTGCGGCGCGCGCTCCATAACGAATCAGGCATGGGAGAAATCGACAATGAAACGGATCCAGAAACCGGCGGCCGTCGCCGCCGGCCTGCTGCTGGCGGCCGCCTGCGCCGCGGCACAGGCCAAGGGCTACTCCAACGACACCGTCAAGATCGGCGTGCTCGGAGACATGTCGGGGGTCTTCTCCGAGCTGAGCGGCAACAACTCGATCACCGCTGCCAAGATGGCGATCGACGACTTCATCCGCAACGAAAAGCCGTCGTTCAAGATCGAGCTGGTCACCGCCGATCACCAGAACAAGCCGGACATCGCCGCCAGCCGGGCGCGCGAGTGGTATGACGTCGACGGCGTGGACATGATCACCGACACGATCAACTCCGCCGTGGCGCTGGCGGTATCGGGCATCACCCGCGACAAGAATCGGGTACTGATGGTGACCGGCGCCGGCACCACTCAGCTGATCAACGAGCAGTGCTCGCCCAACACCATCCTCTACGCCTGGGACACCTACGCCATCTCCAACTCCCTGGCCCGCTCCATCACCCGGACCGGCAAGCGCAAGTGGTACTTCATCACCGTGGACTACGCGCTCGGCCAAGCCATCGAGCATGACGCCATCAACGCCATCAAGGCCGAGGGCGGCACGGTGGTCGGCTCCCTGAAGCACCCGATCGCCACCCCGGACTTCTCGTCCTTCCTGCTCACCGCGCAAGGGTCGGGCGCCGAGGTCATCGGCATCGCCAACGCCGGCGGCGACCTCATCAACGCCGTCAAGACGGCGCGCGAGTTCGGCGTCAGCAAGACCCAGACGCTCGCCCCCATGGCCGGCACCATGACCGACGTGCACGCCATGGGCCTGGACGCGGCGCAGGGCATGATGCTGGTGGAAGGCTTCTACTGGAACCGCAACGAGGAGTCGCGCCAGTGGAGCGAGCGCTTCTTCAAGGAGCGCAACCGCATGCCGATCATGCTGCAGGCCGGCCTCTACTCGGCGATCACGACCTATCTCAAGGCGGTCAAGGAGTTGGGCACGGACGACGCCAAGACCGTGCTCGACTACCTCCGGACGGTGGAGATCAACGACGTCTTCGCCAAGAACGGCAAGATCCGCGAGGACGGCCGCATGGTCTACGACCTGTACCTGCTGGAGGTGAAAAAGCCGGCGGAGTCGACCGGCCCGTGGGACTACTACCACGTGCGCAACGTCATCCCCGGCCAAGAAGCATTCCAGCCGCTGGCCGACTCCCGCTGCCCGCTGGTGAAGCGGTAATCGCCCCGCACCAGCCCCCACCGGATACGGCGGCGCGCCGCCGTATCCGCCGCCGCTCGGCGATGGCAGAACGATCAATCGGTTATCATGTGCCGGCCTGCCCAGGCCGCGCTGGCCAAGAATAGTCGCCACGAACTACGGACGGTCCGGGCATAGCGGACGGCGCGCCCCGACGCGTCGATCACCATGCATCTGCAGTAGGAGCCTTTGGTAAATGACCCGGACGGGGATGAGACGAGCCCGCACAGGAGCCCGCGTTCCGACCGACGACGTCGGCCCGAGCTATCTCGGCCAGGAAATCGAAGAACAAGTAATCGTCGCCCGGCAGGAGCCGAACGTCGGCCGCATGCAGGGCCGAATCCTGCTCGCCGCGATCGCGCTGTTCGCCGAGCGCGGCTACGAGAATTGCGGCACGCGGGCGATCGCCAGCGCGGTGGGCCTGAAGGCGCCGACCATCTACAACTACTACCCGTCCAAAGAGGCGCTGCTGGTCGCGGCGATCGAGTTCGGCATGAACGATTTCTTTTCGTACGTGCTGCACGACATCGACCAGCTGCCGCGCCCCCGGCGCCTGCTGGAAATCGCCCGCCGCCACATCGGCTACAAGCTGCGCCACCAGGTCATCGCCCGCGCCAACGACCGCTTGATCGACCCGCAATTCGGCAAGATGTTCCTGCCGAAAGAAAGCCAGGAGAAATTCAACGCGCGGCTGGACCAGTATCGCTACCAGCTCCACGACCTGGTGCGGGACTTCGTCCCCGCGGACGGCCCGGTCGACCCGATGATCGTCACCCTCTCCATCATGAACCACTGGGACCGCGCGGCTTACTGGTACAACCCGCGCGGCAAGCGCAGCGTCGAGGAAGTGACCGAGCAGCTGCTGGTGCTCACCAAGCGCATGCTGGGATTGCGGGACGATTTTCAGCCGGACGAGGGTTCGACCGGAAATTGATGCCGAAGCGCTTGGCGCTCTCGCGCCTCCTACCAAGCCGCGGCTAGCGGACGAAAGCAGCTCATGCGCAGGTATGGGCGGCGTGCCGCCGCCCGCTGCGCGGCATTGCCTTGCCCCAGGACCGCCATCCCCCACGCCCCTCACGCTTCCGCGGGCTACGTAGGCACACATCGGTCGATGACGCCCTTGGATCGTCATGCCCGCGCAAGCGGGCAATCCAGTTGCGCTTCGCGGTTTTATTCGTCTCCCCTCTCCCGCGAGGGAAGAGGGGGAAAGAAGTGCGCTTCTGCGAGAGGTTAGGGCATGCACGCATCGCACGAGCAGCGGCGGATGCTTACGCATTAGCCCGACTTTCCCCATTAATTGCCGCCGCCGCTTCGCTATCCTTGGCGCGCCCGAGCGGGTCAAGCGAAAGACCCTTTCAGCCGGGTGAAAACACAAAAACAGAATTAAAGGGAGTTAATTATGTTTGGAAAGCTCAAGGAAGCGGCCGGCGGGGCGGCGGTGCGGAAGGCGGTGGATGCGATCACGCCCACCCTTACCGAGCAGTTGGAGAAAGTGCGGGAGTTGGATCCCGGGCTGGTGCGCAACGACGAGTCCTACGACCAGCTGTTCGTGCAGCCGGCCCTGCTGGCGGTCGGCGCCGGCAGCGGCGGCCTGACCTCGCTGGTTCCGAGCTTCAACGAGCGCTTCAAGGCGGCCATGCTGCGCTTGCGCGATGAGCTGCTGGTGCTCGACGGCGAGCGGGTCGAGCTGGTCGAGGGCTTCCGCGAGCGCCTGCCGCAGGTGGTGCTGGCCAGCTTGCAGCAGGCCTGAGCAATCCGCTCCCCTCTTCCGCCTGGGAAGAGGGGACTCGCCGCCCCAACGCGCGCTCAATGCTCGACGTTGGCCTGAGGGCGGGCGGCGATCGTGGCGGCGGCCGGCACTTTCTTTAGGGTGAAGTAAAAGGTCGAGCCCTGCCCGAGCTGCGATTCCACCCAGATCCGCCCGTGGTGGCGGTCCACCACTTTCTTGCAGATCGCCAACCCCACACCGGTACCCGGATATTCGTTGCGGCGGTTGAGCTGCTGAAAGATGGCGAAGATCCGCTCGCTGTCCTGGGGCGCGATGCCGATGCCGTTGTCGCGCACCGCGAACAGCCATTCGTCGTCGCGCTCCTCGGCCCAGATCCAAACCCGCACGGACTCGCCGCGATTGAACTTGAGGGCGTTACCAATCAGGTTGAGGAACAGCTGGAACAGCTCGTTGCGGTCGCCCCAGACCACCGGCAGCGGCTGGCGGTCGATCTGCGCGTGGCGCTCGGCGATGACGGCGCTGAGGTCGTGCAGCACCTCCTCCACCAGTTCCTCGGTGGCGACCGGCTGGAACGGCCGGGTCTGGGCGCCGACCCGCGAGAACGCCAGCAGGTCGACGATGAGCTGGCGCATGCGCCCGGTGCCGTCGACGATGTAGCTCAGGTAGGTGCGTCCCTCCTCGTCCAACACGTCGCGGTAGCGACGCTCCAGCAGCTGCGCGAAGCCGGCGACCGAGCGCAGCGGCTCCTGCAGATCGTGCGAGGCGACGTAGGCGAATTGCTCGAGCTCGGCGTTGGAGCGCGCCAGCTCGCGGGTCTGCACCTCCAGCTCGCGGGTGCGCTCGGCGACGCGCGCCTCCAACCGGCGGTTGGCGTCGCGCAGCGCCGCCTCGGCGGCCTTCAGCTCGGTGATGTCCTCGATCAGATAGATCACCAGCAGCGGCTGGCCGCTGTCGTCGCGCACCAGCGACGCGGTCACGCTGGCCCACAGGCTGTCGCCGTCCTTGCGGCGATAGGCCTGAGTACGCTTGGCGATGAGCTGACCGTTGCTCGCCAGGGCGGCCGCCAAGTCCCGATCGTCCACCTTCAGCCGCTCGACCCAGCCGCTCGACTTGAGCTCCTCCAGGTCGTAGCCGAGCATCTGCTCGAAGGCCGGATTGATCTCCAGCAGCCGCCCCTGCAGGTCGGTAAGCACGATGCCGATGGCGGCGCTGCTGAAGGTGGCGCGGAAACGCGCCTCGCTGGCCCGCAGCTCCTGCTCGATGCGCTTGCGCGAGGTGATGTCGACCGCCGCGCCGCTGATGCCGACCACCTTGCCGTCTTCGAGCAGCGGCTCCAGCACCAGGTCGAAATAGCGCTCCTCGCCGTTGCTGAGGAACCTGATCTCTTCGTGCAGCGACTCGCCGGTATCGAGCACCCGCTGCTTCAGCGTCGGCAGCGGGGTGTCGGGGAACAGCTCCCGGTCGGTCTTGCCCAGAATGTCGACCGGCCGCAGCCCCAGCGGGGGGTTGTAGATCCACTGGTAGCGCAGCTCCCGGTCCTGGTGGAAGACGGTCATGTCGGCGCTCTTGATGGCCACCCGGAAGCGCTGCTCGGACAGCCGTAGCACCGCCTCGCTCTGCTTGCGGGCGCTGACGTCGCGGACGATGGCGCTCAGGAACACCTCGTCGCCGGCGCTCCAGCGCGCCAGCGTCAGCTCCACCGGGAACTCCTCGCCGCTGCGGCGCAGCGCGATGAGCTCCAGCACCTGACCGATCGGCTTGTCGTCGGGGCTCGCCACCGCCAGCGCCCAGCGCCGGCGGTATCCCTGGCGCAGGCGCTCGGGCACCAGCATTAGCCAGGATTGGTTGCGTATCTCCTCCTCGGAATAGCCGAACAGCTCGGTGGCGCTGCGGTTCCAGGAGACGATGCGGCCCTGGCTGTCGCAAACGATGATGGCGTCGGCCGCGGCCTGCACCAGCGAACCGTACTTGGCCTCGCTACGGCGCAGGGCAGCGGTCATCGTCTCAGCCAGGGCCGACGCACGCTGCTCGGTCTGCGCCATGGACCGCAGCAGGCCAAACAGCACCAGGCTCAGCAGCACGCCTCCGCCAAGCACCGACTCCGCCCGCGCCGAGTCGAACGCGTCCTCGAACCCCGGCTCCGCGGCGATCAGCAGCGTCCATACCCTGCCGTTGAAGTTGATCTGGCGCGTGGTCTGGTAGTAGGGCGAGCCGCCGGGCAGGCCGGTGTCGTACAGCAGCGCCTCGGGGCTGGGCGTATCGCCGTCGTAGATGCGCAGGCGTAGATCGGTGGTTTCGCGGCGGCGGATGCCGCGCATGAAATCGTCCATGCGGAATGGGCTGTACACGAACCCGCGCAACAGCTGGCGCCGTTCCTCGACCGTGGCGGGCGGGGCACCGCCGGTGTACACCGGCAGATAGACCAGGAAACCGGCCTGGGCATCGTGCTCGGTTTCCTGCACCAGCCGGACCTTGCCGGTCATCGCGGCGCGGCCCTCGTCGCGCGCCTCCTCCATGGCGCGGCGCCGCACCGGCTCCGACATCATGTCGTAGCCGAAGGCGCGCTGATTACGCCAATCGAACGGCTCCAGATACAGGATGGAGGTATACGCCTGCCGCGGCGGATCGGCCGGCCAGACCCGGAAGTCCTCGAAGCCTTCCTCCCGCACCCGCCGCTCCAGCAGCGGCACCTGCTCGGGACGCAGGTAAATGGTGAAGCCCATGGCCTGCATGCCGGGATAGAACTTGTCCAGCTCCAGCTGCGAGACGTACTCGAACCAGTGCTGCCGCTCGACCTCGCCGAGGGCGTTGAACAACGCCACGCCGCCGCGCAGCACGTGCTGATAGGCGATGAGGCGCTGCTCGATGCGCCACACCAACTCGTCGGCCCGCGCGTCGAACTGCGCGCGCGCGTCGTCGCGCACGTCTTCCTCTGTCGCCCGCCAGGCCCAAACGGTGAGCATCAGACTGGCCACCAACACCAGCCAGGCGATCCGTATACCCCGTGCCGCCCTGCTGCGGGACTTTCGCGCTGCCTCTGGCATGCCGCTCCCCAACTCCCTGGATTTCGGTAGCTATGTTAACGGATAAGCCGCCTGCTGATGTCGTCGAACCTGGCGGCGCGGCCCTCGCTTACCGTAGGATGCGGGCGGCCCGTCAACCGACGGATAGGAATAACGATCACAAGGAGCGTGCAATGTCCCTGGCCGTGGTCCACAGCCGGGCGGCGGTCGGCATCCTGGCGCCGTCGATCGCCATCGAAGTCCACCTCGCCAACGGTCTGCCGGCCCTGAACATCGTCGGCCTGCCGGAAGCCGCGGTGCGCGAGAGCAAAGACCGCGTGCGCGGCGCCATTCTCACCAGCGGCTTCGAGTTCCCCCAGCGGCGGATCACCATCAACCTCGCCCCCGCCGATCTGCCCAAGGAAGGCGGTGGCTTCGATCTGCCCATCGCTCTGGGGATTCTGCTCGCCAGCGGCCAGCTCAAGGCCGACGTCGATCGGTACGAGTTCGTCGGCGAGCTGTCGCTGAGCGGCGCACTGCGGCCGATCGCCGGCGTGCTGCCCATGGCCGTGCAGGCGCGGCGCGCGCAGCGGCACCTGATCGTGCCGCAGGCCAACGGCGCCGAGGCGGCGTTGGTCCATCCCGACGGCGCCTTCGGCGCCGAGCACCTATTGGCGGTCTGCGCCCACCTGAGCGGCGGCTCCGCCCTGACCGTCGCCTCCGTACCGACCGACACCGCGCCGCCGCCAGAGCCGGATTTGGCCGAAGTGCGGGGTCAGCAGCACGCCAAGCGAGCGCTGGAAGTCGCGGCGGCGGGCGGTCATAGCCTACTGCTGGTCGGCCCGCCGGGAACCGGCAAGAGCATGCTGGCCACGCGTCTCCCCGGCCTGCTGCCGCCGCTTACCGAGACCGAGCGGCTGGAGGCGGCCGCGGTGGCCTCGGTGAGCGACGGCGGCTTCCGCCCCGAGCATTGGGGCCGACGCCCAGTGCGCGCCCCGCACCACAGCGCCTCGGACGTGGCCCTGATCGGCGGCGGCGCCCGCCCCCGGCCCGGCGAGATTTCCCTAGCGCACCACGGCGTGCTGTTCCTCGACGAGCTGCCGGAGTTCAGCCGCCGCGCCCTGGAGGCTTTGCGCGAGCCGCTGGAAACCGGCAAGGTGGCGCTATCGCGCGCCGCGGCGCGGGTGGAATACCCGGCTGCCTTCCAGCTCGTCGCCGCCATGAATCCCTGCCCCTGCGGCTACCTCGGCGACCCCGGCGGTCGCTGCCGTTGCAGCCCGGAACAGGTCTCGCGCTACCGCAGCCGGCTGTCCGGACCGCTGCTCGACCGCATCGACATCCGCCTGGAAGTGCCGCGCCTGTCCGCCGCCGAGCTAAGGTCGGCCCCGTGCGGCGAACCCAGCGCCACGGTCAGAGCGCGGGTGATGGCGGCGCGCGAGCGTCAGCTCGCCAGGCAGGACTGCATCAACAGCCAGCTGCCCCCCGGGCGCGTGGAAGGCGTCTGCCGGCTCGGCGCCGCCGAACAGCGGCTGCTGGACTCGGCGCTGGACCGGCTGGGCCTGTCCGGCCGCGCCTACCACCGCGTCCTGCGTGTGGCGCGCACCATCGCCGACCTGGCCGGCTGCGACGAGATCGGCGAGAAGCACCTGCTGGAAGCGATCGGCTATCGGCGGCTGCGTATCGCGGAGTGAGGCCGGGCCGAACGGATACGTGGCACACCCCGCACGCCGGCCCTCATCCCGCCCTCCGCTCGGCTAGTGCCTGAGCGTATCGCGGAAGATCGCCCCGCCCGGAACGACCATGGCCTCGACGAAAGCCAGTGGGTATTTCACCCAAGGCGACAGCTCGTGCCAGCGCAGAAAGAGAAAGACGACGCCCCAAGCCAAACCAGGCAATAAGCCCACAATAGGAGTCGCTCCCAGCGCCTCATGCGAACAAGACGCGGGATTCCATCAAGCCCATCAGCGCCAGAGCGATCACCACCCCCCACGCGGCATGGACCGCATGCCGCGCAATGGTGCCAGCGGCCTCCGCCCCCTTCTCGCTCAGCCGCAGCCACGCCGAGAACGTCAACCCGCCCAAGGCCAGCGCCAGCGCCCCGGCCAGAATCAGCACCAGCGGCGGGCCGGCACGGGAGCCGGCCTGGACCAGCAGCGCCAGGTCGAGCCCGACCAAGCAAGCGGCAGCCAACGCCAGACCGACGCCATGCCGAACCGCACGCGCCACGGGCCCCGTGTCCGAACGCCGCCGCAGCGCGCCTATGAGCAACCCCCGCGCCAGCAGTGCCCATATGCCCGGCAGGAGAATGCCCAGCAGCGCCGCATACAACACCTTGGTATCGAGCCCGGCCTCCATCATCGCCATCATTGGAACGGCATGCTCCGACTGTCGTGTCCCGGCTGATTGGTAACACGTCTGTTGAACAGTTCGGGGTGTGATC
>ERZ777003.398-NODE-398-length-86731-cov-19.210681_pt1 | contig 86731 bp, 77 predicted proteins | sample MGYA00374956_ERZ777003 | MGnify/ENA primary metagenome ERZ777003 (study PRJEB29302, sample SAMN06268252) | bioreactor metagenome | isolation source: Joint BioEnergy Institute, California, USA | place: USA:Joint BioEnergy Institute, California, USA | collected...
CGGTCGGGTGGAACTGCACGAACTCCATGTCCTGCAGCGCCAGGCCGGCGCGCAGCACCATGCCGTTACCGTCGCCGGTGCAGGTGTGAGCCGAGGTGGCGCTGAAGTAGGCGCGGCCATAACCGCCGGTCGCCAGGCAGGTGATGTGGGCGCGGAAGCGATGGATGGTGCCATCGGCCATGTTCAGGGCGATGACACCGCGGCAGGCGCCCTCCTGATCCATGATCAGGTCGATGGCGAAGTACTCGATGAAGAACTCCGCCTGATGCTTGAGCGACTGCTGATAAAGGGTGTGCAGAATGGCGTGGCCGGTGCGGTCGGCGGCGGCGCAGGTACGCTGCGCGATGCCCTTACCGAAGTGCGTGGTCATACCGCCGAACGGACGCTGATAGATCTTGCCGTCGTCGGTACGGGAGAACGGCACGCCGTAGTGCTCGAGCTCCAGAATGGCCGGCACCGCCTCACGGCACATGTACTCGATGGCGTCCTGGTCGCCCAGCCAGTCCGAGCCCTTGACCGTGTCGTACATGTGCCAGCGCCAGTCGTCCTCGCCCATGTTGCCGAGCGCGGCGGAGATACCGCCCTGCGCCGCCACGGTGTGAGAACGGGTCGGGAAGACCTTGGTGATGCAGGCCGTCTTCAAACCCTTGGCTGCCATACCGAAGGTGGCGCGCAGACCGGCGCCGCCGGCGCCGACGACGACGACGTCGTAGGTATGGTCGATGATCTTGTATGCCCCGGACATGGCTAGCCCCCAAATGCAATCTTGAGCACAGCGAAGCTGCCCGCTGCGGCAAGCAGATACGCGACGAACTTGGTGAGATAGATGCTCACCAGCTTCAGACCGTCATTGTGGATGTAGTCTTCGTAGATGACCTGCATGCCGAGCTGAGCATGCTGGAACATGGTCACCAGCAGCAGCACCAACAGCACGGCGTTGACCGGATGACCGATCCAGGCACGCGCGGCTTCGTAATCGGCACCGGCGTTGGCGATCAGGCCAATGACGAACCAGATGAGCAGCGGCAGCAGCGCAGCGGCGCTGGCGCGCTCCGCCAACCAGTGACCTACGCCTTCCTTGGCCGAGCCGAGCCCCTTGGCCCGCCCCAGAGGTGTACGCAGACTCATGTTTCCCCCTTTAAACGGCGTACGCCGCGATCCAAACCAGCACGGTCAGAACGACCGAAGCGACCACCGTCAGCTTGGCGGTCCTCTCAGCCGAGCGGATGTCGACACCGATGCCGAAGTCCCAGACCAGGTGCCGGATGCCGCCCAGCGTGTGGAACATCAGGGCCCAGGTGAAGCCGAACAGAACGATTTTTACCAGCACGTTGCCGAAGAACGCCTGGGCAGTGGCGTAGGCTTCCGGGCCGCAGGCCAGGGCAACCAGCCAGTACACCACCAGCAGACTGCCGACAGTGATCGCACCGCCAGTGATTCGAGTGAGGATGGAGGGGACCCAAGTCCACTGCGGCTTGTAAATCTGCAGATGAGGGGATAGCGGCCGTTTATCGGTATACATTGACGCGTGCTCCGCGGTGACACCCGTATGAAACGGGCGGATAAGCTAAACGGTTGGCTTCGATCTTTCAAGCAAAGGCACGGCCTTATATAGGACCGTGCCTAGCGCTCCGCGCTAGAAATCGATGCAGCGCCCGTCCTTTTCCCAATCGCCGTAACGCGTGGGCTCGGGGCCGGCACGGCCGCCTATTTCCACCGGCGGCTGTTTCGAGGGGGTCTTGGCCGCCGTATCATCGGGCTGGACGTCGGACGGCTGCGCGTTGGGAGACTGCTGTTCGTCGGACATGAGGCTCACCTATCGCGAAAGAACGCGGCATTATGTCACATCCCCGCATGAACTGGAGACGTTGAGCTGCAATGAATGCTTCCTGGCAACGCTTGCTATCCGCCACCTCGGCCCGCTGGTCAGAAGACGGCGCCCTGCTCGATTTCGGCCACCCCGAGCAAGAGCTCGAGGGCGCCGTGTTCGAACCGGTGGTCTGCCCGCTGAGCGACATGGCGGTCATCGAGGTCAGCGGCGCCGACGCGCTGACCTTTCTCCAGAATCAGCTTAGCAACGATCTGCGGGATCTGGCGGATGGCGCGAGCCGCCTCGCTGCCTATTGTACGCCCAAGGGCCGCATGCTCGCCCTGTTCCGCGTGATCCGGCGCGGCGATGCCTATCTGCTGTGCTTCCCGCGCGAGCTGGCGGAGGCGATCGGCAAGCGGCTGCAGATGTTCGTGCTCCGCTCCAAGGTGGTCCTGCGCGACGTCAGCGAGCAATGGCTCGTGTTCGGCACCGCCGATGTTGGCCCCGAGGCGGCTGGCCTGCCGGCGCTGGAGAACGACGTGGCCGATGCCGGTGTGGCCGACGACGAGCTCATCGCCGTGCGCGTGCGCGACGAGCGCCTGCGCTTCCTATGGTTGGGCCGGCCGGCCACGGTGGAGACGCTGCTGCTGGAGCGCTGGCGCAGCGTGCTGCTGGCTGGTCCGCAGGTCTGGCGCTGGCTGGACATCCGTGCCGGGCTGCCGCAGGTCTTCGCCGCCACCCAGGAGGAGTTCATCCCGCAGATGGCGAATCTCGACCTGATCGGCGGCATCAGCTTCAACAAGGGCTGCTATCCGGGCCAGGAAATCGTCGCCCGCATGCACTATCTGGGCAACCTCAAGCGGCGCATGTATCACCTCACGCTGGCGGCCCCAGACGTTCCCGCCCCCGGCGCCGAGATCCGCGATCCGGAAGGCAAGCTGGCCGGCACGCTGGTGATGGCCGCCCCCACCCCAGGCGGGGGCTGCGAGGGGTTGGCGGTGCTGCAGATCGAGATGGTCGGTGAGACGCCGCTGTTGCTGGACGGACAGCCCCTGCAGGTGCGACTGCCGCCGTATCGGCTCACGCCGCCGGCGGGCGCCGCCGCCCGGCAGCCTTAAGGCAGGCGAGCCAGCGGTGTCCACCGGGATAGCCGCGGCTCCACCGTCCAGACGGTCGGCGCGCCGCGGCTGGTGAACGCCTGGTCCTCGCGGGTGCCGACCACGATCAGGCGAGGCGCTCGGGCGGCCCACGCCAGCCCTGTCGGCAACAGCAGCTGGCCGCCGCCCGGCTGCACCCGCTCCCAGCGCCCGCCGCCGCGGCCGGCCATGGCGATGAAAGGCTGCGGCCCCGCCCCCGCCTCGCTCTCGTCGGCATCGGCCGGCGTGTACTGACCGACCAGGTACACGCTGCCGGCGTCCAACGCCAGCCCAAGGCCCATGCTATGCCCGTCCCAGGGCAGCCGCCGCAGCCAGCGCAGCGCACCGTCGTCGTCCCAGTGCGCCAGAAAGGCCCGCGGTGTCTCGGCCGGACCGCCACCGGCGGTCACGCCGGTACCGGCGGCGAACAAGCCGTCGCGGTCGGCCGCCAGCGCCTGCACCGCACCGACCGTATCCGGCACCGCCGCTGCCCATTGCCAACGACCGTCGCGCGACGCCCGCGCCAGATACGGCAGCCAGCCGGACCCGGCCAAAGCGAAAGACGCCCCGCCGCCGTCGAACCGCCCCTGCATGAACAGCTCGCCGGCTAGCACCGGCCGCTGGCGCGCGTCCAAGCCCAGCGCGTAGACGGTGTCGAAGCCGTCGCCGCCGGCGCCCAGCAGCCAACGCCAGCGGCCGTCGGGTGCGAGCCGCGCCAGGAACAGATCGGCCCGGCCGGCGCTCGTCACCTCGTGCCGCCCCGCCCGCACACGGCCGGTGAAATGGCCGGCGACATAGATATCGCCATCGGCGTCGACCGCCACCCTGCGCCCGTAGTTGTCACCGCCCTCCGGGGCGCCGACCGCCTGCGACCAACCCCAGCGGCCACCGAGATCGAGTTCGGCGATGAAGATCGCGCTGCCTTTGGCGCTGTCGATGGTCGTGGTGCCGGTCACGTAGAGACGCTGCCGGCTGCGGCCAAAGGCGATGCCGGCGGCCTCGTCGAAGCCGTGGCCGCCGGCCCGCACCGCCCACAGCCAGCGCCCCGCACGGTCGGCGCGGGCGACGAAGATGTCGCTGTCGCCGGCCGCCCGCAAGGCGTGAGCACCGATGCGCACCGCGCCGTCGAAACCACCGGCCACGGCGACGCCGCCGTCGGGCAGCGCGGCGAGCGCCACGGCGGCAAGCTGGGATCGGTTATAGACGGGGATTACGCTGCCGTTGCCGGTCCGCGGGCGATGCACCGCGCGCACCAGCTCGCCGGCGTAGACCGGCGCATCCAGTCTGGCCCGCACCGTCCGGCCAACGACATGCGCTTCGATGAGCCGGCGCCGGCTATCGCCGCCGTGCAGCTCGATACTGGCGGCATCGGGCGCTTCCTCGGCACCGAACGCGCGGTTGAAGGTCAATTCCAGGCGGTCGTCGAGCACCGTCGCCGCCGTCAGCAGCAGCGGCCGGTCGTCGGCGCTCGCGGCGGCACCGGCCAGCGCCAGCGCCGCCACGACCGCGCGCAGTCGCAACTCCCTGCTCATCCCCCCTCCTTGGGTAACACGACGCCGGCCTGCCGTGGCCGGCGTCAAAGGCCGTCAGTCGCGCGACACCTCCGGCCGCATGGCCGGGAACAGCAGCACGTCGCGGATCGACGGCGAATCGGTCAGCAGCATGACCAACCGGTCGATGCCAATGCCCTCGCCCGCGGTCGGCGGCAGACCGTACTCCAGGGCGCGGATGTAGTCCGCGTCGTAGTGCATGGCCTCCTCGTCGCCGGCCGCCTTCTCGCGCGCCTGCTCACGGAAGCGCTCGGCCTGGTCCTCCGGATCGTTCAGCTCGGAGAAGCCGTTGGCGATCTCGCGGCCGCCGACGAAGAACTCGAAGCGGTCGGTGAGGAACGGATCGGTGTCCTTGCGCCGCGCCAGCGGCGAGACTTCCTGCGGATAGTCGATGACGAAGGTCGGCTCGCGCAGCTTGTGCTCGGTGGTCTTCTCGAACACTTCCAGCTGCAGCTTGCCCAGGCCATAGGACTCCTTGACCGGGATGTTGAGCCGCTCGCACAGGGCGCGCGCCGCCTCGACGGAGCTGAGATCGTCGCGGCGGATGTCCGGGTTGTGCTGCAGGATGGCGTCGAACATGCTCACCCGCTGGAACGGCTTGCCGAAATCGAAGGTCTCGCCCTGGTAGACGATCTTGTCGGTGCCGACCACCTCGACCGCCAGCGCCCGCAACAGCTCCTCGGTCAGGTCCATCAGCATGCTGTAGTCGGCATAGGCCTGGTAGAACTCCAGCATGGTGAACTCGGGGTTGTGCCGGGTCGACACCCCCTCGTTGCGGAAGTTGCGGTTGATCTCGTAGACCTTCTCGAAGCCGCCCACCACCAAGCGCTTGAGATACAGCTCCGGCGCCACGCGCAGGTACAGCGGCATGTCCAGGGCGTTGTGGTGGGTAATGAACGGACGCGCCGTGGCGCCGCCGGGAATCGGCTGCATCATCGGCGTTTCCACTTCGAGGAAGCCCTTGCGGTTGAGGAAATCGCGGATGAACTGCACGATGCGGCTGCGCAGCACGAAAGTGCGCCGCGTCTGTTCGGTGACGATCAGGTCGACGTAGCGCTGCCGGTAGCGCATCTCCTGATCGGCGATGCCGTGCCACTTCTCCGGCAGCGGCCGCAGCGACTTGGTCAGCAGGCGCAGCTGATCCACCTTCACCGACAGCTCGCCGGTCTTGGTGCGGAACACCGTGCCCTCGGCGCCGACGATGTCGCCGATGTCCCAGCCCTTGAACGCTTCGTACACCCCTTCCGGCAGCTCGTCCTTGCGCAGGAACAGCTGGATCCGCCCGGACATGTCCAAGATGTGGGTGAAGCTGGCCTTGCCCATGATGCGCTTGGCCATCATGCGACCGGCGACTTTCACCCGGATCTGCTCCGCCTCCAGCCGCTCGGCGTCCCAGTCACGGTAGCGCTCGAGAATCTCGCCGGCCAGCGTGTCGCGCCGGAAGTCGTTGGGATAAGCCACACCCTGCTCGCGCAGTGCCGCCAGTTTCTCGCGGCGCTGGGCGATCAGCTTGTTCTCGTCCAGAGTTGGCGTTTGCTGCTGTTCGTCGCTCATTGACTGCTAAAACCCTTACAGACCAGCCTTCAGGCTGGCCTCGATGAATTGGTCGAGATCGCCGTCGAGCACGGCGCTGGTATTCCCCACCTCGACACCGGTGCGCAGGTCCTTGATGCGGGACTGATCCAGCACGTAGGAGCGGATCTGGCTGCCCCAGCCGATATCGGCCTTGTTCTCCTCGAGCTTCTGCTGCTCGGCGCGCCGCTTCTGTAGCTCCAGCTCGTAGAGCTTGGCCTTGAGCTGCTTCATCGCCGTGGCGCGGTTCTTGTGCTGCGAGCGGTCGTTCTGGCAAGCCACCACGATGCCGGTCGGCACGTGGGTGATGCGCACCGCCGATTCGGTACGGTTCACGTGCTGGCCGCCGGCGCCGGAGGCACGGTAGACGTCGATGCGCAGATCGGCCGGGTTGATGTCGATTTCGAAGTCGTCGTCGATTTCCGGCGAGACGAACACCGAGGCGAACGAGGTGTGACGGCGGTTGCCGGAATCGAACGGCGACTTACGCACCAGACGGTGCACGCCGGTCTCGGTGCGCAGCCAGCCGTAGGCGTACTCGCCCTCGAAGCGCACCGTGGCGCTCTTGATGCCGGCCACTTCGCCCTCGGAGACTTCCACCAGTTCGGTCTTGAAGCCCTTCTTCTCCCCCCAGTGCAGGTACATGCGCAGCAGCATGCTGGCCCAGTCCTGCGCCTCGGTGCCACCCGAGCCGGCCTGGATATCGAGGAAGGCGTTGTTGGCGTCCATCTCGCCGGAGAACATGCGCCGGAACTCGAGCTTGGACAGCTCCTGCTCGAGCGCGGCCAGATCGCTCGCCACCGCTTCCAGCGTGGCCTCGTCGCCCTCTTCCCGCGCCAGCTCCAGCAGGTCGGCGGCATCGGCCAGACCGGCGCCGAGCTTGGTGAGCCCTCCAACTTCAGTCTCCAGCGCGGCACGCTCCTTGCCCAGCGCCTGCGCGCGCTCCGGCTGGTTCCAGACGTCGGGCTGCTCCAGCTCGCGGCTGACTTCCTCTAGACGAGCTTTCTTCTCGTCGTAGTCAAAGATACCTCCTGAGGGACTCGTAACGTTCCCGCAGATCTTGAATTTGCTGATTAAGACCGGTGATCTCCGCCATCGTATTGAATCCACGAGATTCGCGAGGGGCTCGCATGGTACTACAGCGCCCCGACCGTGTCAGGCCGACGCGCACGGCCGCGATCGCGCGGAGGTCGCGTCCGTCAGGCCACCGACTGCCACTGCTGGCGCAACCGCTTCTCCGACACCGGCACGGCGGTGCGCAGCTCCTGCGCGAACAGCGACACCCGGAATTCCTCCAGCAGCCAGCGGTACTCGACCAGCGCTGGGTCGACGATGTTCTTGCTGCGATGCTGCTCGGCGCGCTGCAGGTACTGCTCCCACAGCGGCCGGATCTGCCGCAGCAGCGCGCGGTCGCGGCCCGGATCGGCGGCGAGCTTGCGCAGCCGCCGCGCCGCCGCCTCCAGATAGCGCGGCAAGTGCTCCAGCCGCGCCCGCGGCGTGGCGCACACGAAGCCGGGGTAGACCAGATGGTCGAGCTGCTCGCGCAAATCGCGCAGGCTGTCGGCCTGAGCGAGCGCCCTCGGCTCTTTCAGTAACTTGTTGACTTCGTTATATAAGACCAGGATTTTATTGACCAGTTCGCAGATCTGGTTGGCCTGCTCGACCAAATGAGCGCGCCCGGCCTCCAGCCGCTGCCGGAACTCCGCCTCGCTGCGCGGCAGGCCGCCATCGGCTAGGAAGCTCGCCTCGACCGCCGCCGCCAGCAGGTCCTGCTGCAGCTCCTCGCGGCCGCCGATGTCGCGGTACAGCAGGCACATGCGATCCAGATGCGGCAGGTTACGCTTGAGGTAGCGGGTCTGCTGCGGCAGTTCGAGCATGAACAGCCGGCGGATGCCGGCGCGGGTCAGGCGCACGGCCTCGCCCGGCGAGTCCACCAGCGCCAACCGCACCGAGGTTTGCTGATCGATCACCGCCGGATAGCCGCGCAGCTTCACGCCGTTCTGCTCGAACTCCACCGACTCCGGCAGCTCGCCGAAATCCCAGCGCCGCACCTCGTCGCGCTCCCAGCGCTGCTGGCGCGCGCTCTCGAACTGGGCGCTGGCCTGCCCGCCGAGGCGCTGCTGCAGTTGCCGCAGGTCCCGCCCCATGGCGAGCGTCTTTCCTTTTGGATCAAGCACCTTGAAGTTCATCTTCAAGTGGCTTGGAAGATCGACCGCGTCCCAAGCGTCGATCGGAATATCCACACCGGTGATGCGCTTGAGCTCGCGCCGCACGCCTTCCTGCAGAGAGCCGTCCATGGGCGTGAGCGCCTGCAGCACCGCTTGGGCGTAATCCGGAGCGGGCACGAAATGGCGGCGCAGCCCCTTGGGCAGCGCCTTGATGAGCGCGATCACCTTCTCCCGGCGCAAGCCCGGCACCAGCCACTCGAACGGCTCTGGACTGAGCTGATTGAGCGCCGGCAGCGGCACCAGCACGGTCACGCCGTCCCGCTCGTGCCCCGGCTCGAAATGGTATTCCAGCGGCAGCTCCAGCCCCTGCACCGCCAGCCGGTCCGGGAACTCCTGCTCGGTGACCGTCTCCGCCGCGTGCTGCATCAGGTCCTCGCGGCGCATGAACAGCAGCCGCGGCTGCTGCGCCTCGGCCTGCGCGCGCCAGCGCTCGAAGGCGGGCGTGCTGTGCACGTCCTCGGGAACGCGCGCGTCGTAGAAGGCGTACAGCGCCTGCTCGTCGGCCAGCACGTCGCGCCGGCGCGACTTCGCCTCCAGGGTTTCGATCTCCTCGATCAGGCGCCGGTTGTGGACGAGAAACTCGCCGCGCGAACGCAGCCGTCCGGGCACCAGGCCGTCGCGGATGAAGATCTCCCGCGCCAGGGCCGGATCGACCGGACCGAAATTGACCTTGCGCCGCGCGCTCAGCACCAGCCCATACAGCGACGTAGTCCGATAGGCGGCCACCTGGCCGCTACGCTCCTCCCAGTGCGGCTCGGCGTAGCTGTGGTTGACCAGATGCTGGGCCAACGCCTCGATCCATTCCGGCTCCACCTGGGCCACGTCGCGGGCGTACAGGCGCTGCGTCTCCACCAGCTCGGCGGCCACGATCCACTTCGGCCGGCTCTTGAACACGCCCGAGCCGGGGAAGATGTGCAGCTTGATGCCGCGTGGCCCTAGATACTCGCTGGCTTCGCCCTTGGTCGCGACGTTGCTCAGGAAGCCGCTGAGCAGCGCCCGGTGCAACGGCGCGTACTCGGCCGGCTCGGTGTTGGCGCGCAGCCCCATGCCCTTGACCAGTTCCGTCAGCTGGCGGTGGATGTCGCCCCACTCGCGCATGCGCGCCGGCGACAGGAAGCGCTCGCGGCACCATTGCGAGAGCTTGCGTCCGCTCAGCTGCTTGGCCTGCTCCTGATAGGCCTGCCATAGCTTGAGGTAGCCGACGAAATCCGAGCGCTCGTCGCGGAACTCGGCCTGGGCCTGATCGGCCGCCTGGGCCGCCTCTAGCGGCCGCTCACGCGGATCCTGAATGCTGAGCACGGCGCCGATCACCAGCGCTTCGCTCAGGCAACCCTCGCGCTCGGCCTGCACCAGGATACGGGCGATGCGCGGGTCGACCGGCAGCTGCGCCAGGCGCCGGCCGAGGTCGGTGAGCTGGCGCTGCTTGTCGACCGCGCCCAGCTCCAGTAGCAGCTTGTAGCCGTCGTTGATGTAGCGGCTATCCGGCGGGTCGATGAACGGGAAGTCCTCGATCTCGCCCAGCCCGAGCCCGCGCATCTGCAGGATCACCGCGGCCAGGTTGGTGCGCAGGATCTCCGGGTCGGTGAACGCTGGCCGCGCCAGGAAATCCTCCTCCGAATAAAGGCGGATGCAGATGCCGGGCGCGGTGCGGCCGCAGCGGCCAGCGCGCTGATTGGCGCTGGCCTGCGAGATCGGCTCGATCGGCAGCCGCTGCACCTTGGTGCGGTAGCTATAGCGGCTGATGCGAGCGCGGCCGGTGTCGACCACGTAGCGGATGCCCGGCACCGTCACCGAGGTCTCGGCGACGTTGGTGGCGAGCACGATGCGCCGGCGCTGGCCCGGGTTGAACACCTGCGCCTGCTCGGCCGCGCTCAGGCGCGCGTACAGCGGCAGGATCTCGGTATGAGGCGGGTGGTGCTTGCGCAGCGCCTCGGCGGTCTCGCGGATCTCGCGCTCGCCGCTGAGGAACACCAGCACGTCGCCGGGCCCCTCCGCCACCAGCTCGTCCACGGCGTCGAGGATGGCCGTGCGCAGGGTACGCTCGTCGCCGTCGTCGGGATCCTCGACCAGCGGCCGGTAGCGAACCTCCACCGGGTAGGTCCGCCCCGACACCTCGATGATCGGCGCGCCGTCGAAGTGCCGCGAGAACTGCGCCGGATCGATGGTGGCCGAGGTGATGATGACCTTCAAGTCCGGCCGGCGCGGCAGCAGCTGCTTGAGGTAACCGAGCAGGAAATCGATGTTGAGCGAGCGCTCGTGGGCCTCGTCGATGATGAGGGTATCGTAGCTCTCGAGCAGGCGGTCGCCCTGGATCTCGGCCAGCAGCATGCCGTCGGTGAGCAGCTTGATGTAGCTGTCCGGCCCGACCTGGTCGCTGAAGCGCACCTTGTAGCCGACCGCGCCGCCCACCTCCGAGCCGAGCTCGGCGGCGATGCGTCCCGCCAGGGTGCGCGCCGCCAGCCGGCGCGGCTGGGTGTGGCCGATCCAGCCGTTGACACCCCGTCCCAGCTCCAGACACAGCTTGGGCAACTGCGTGCTCTTGCCGGAGCCGGTGGCGCCGCAGATCACCACCACCTGATGCCGGGCAATCGCGTCCAGGATCTCCTGGCGCTTCTCCACCACCGGCAGCTCGGGCGGGTACTCCGGCCGCGGCAGCCGCTCGCGCCGCCGCGCCGCGGTCTCGGCCGCGGCCGTCAGCGCCGCTTCCAGTTCGTCCAAGCCGCGGTCGATCGGCTGGTTCTGACGCAGCCGGCGCCGCAGACCGCCCAGGCGCTTGCGCAGGGTCGGCCGCGCCGGACCGTAGGCCTGGGTGATCGCCGCCTGCAGGCGGTCCAGCCGTTGTCGAGGAGAAAGTTCGGTCATGATGCCGCGCGCTCCAGCGCGGAGGCAGCGATCAGAGCGCGCGGTACTTCCGAGGCGGGAATCGCAAGGCCTCCACGCTCCAGCCGTCTTCGCGACATTCCAGCACGAGGCAGGTCGGCCCGCCATAGGTACGCGTGCGCCCGGCCGCGCCGGGGTTGAGAATCCAGGGCGTTTCGCTCTCGTCGACCATCAACTGATGACTGTGGCCGTAGGCGATGGCCCGCGCCTGGGGATAGCGGCGCCGCAGCTCGGCGTGGCGCTCGACCGTCGGGCCGGCGTCGTCGCCGTGCACCACCACCAGCTTGCCGCCCGGCAGGTCCAGCACCGCTTCCATCGGCAGCGTCTCCAGCAGGTGCACTTCCTGCCGGTCCCACTTGTCGCGCACGTCGTTGTTGCCGCGAACGGCGATCACCTGTCGCTTGGGATGCAGCGCCAGCAACACGTCGGCACCACCGATGTCGCCAGCATGCACCGCGTAGTCGCAGGTCGACACCTGATCGGCTATGCGGGGATCGACGAAACCGTGGGTATCGGCAAGTATCGCAACGCGCATCGGCAAGGCCTCAGCGGCTGGCAGCAACGATGGCCGCCTTCAATTCCGGGTAAGTCCGCGTAACCTGGAACTGCGGAAACTCGTCGATCACGTTCTGCGGCGGGCAGAACAGAATGCCGGTATCGGCTTCGCCCAGCATGCCGGTGTCGTTGTAGGAATCACCGGCGGCGATGGTGCGGAAATTCAGGCGCTTGAACGCCTCCACCGCCTTGCGCTTGTGATCGCGCAGACGCAGCTTGTAATCGACGATACGCCCGCTCTCGTCCACCTCCAGCCGATGGCAGAATAGCGTCGGCCAACCGAGCTGGGCCATCAGCGGCTTGGCGAACTCGTAGTAGGTATCCGACAGGATCACCAGTTGATACTGGCTGCGCAGCCACGCGAGGAACTCGACAGCGCCTTCCAGGGGCTTCAAGGTCGCGATCACCTTCTGGATATCGTGGATACCCAGCTTGTGCCGATCGAGCACACCCAACCGGAACTTCATCAGCTCATCGTAGTCCGGCACTTCGCGGGTGGTGACCCGCAGCTCCTCGATGCCCGTGAGCTCCGCGAAGTTGACCCAGATCTCAGGGACAAGAACCCCTTCAAGGTCCAAACAAACGATTTCCACGCGAGGCTCCTACGAGTAAGAAATGCCCTCTATCGGGGCTTTTGGGGTCGGCGCACAAGTTAGTCGTTTTTGCCGACCCGCGCAAGTTCGCCGCCCTCGGCGTATGCGCAGGCCTAACGGTTTGAACCAAAAGGCCATGCTGCACCATGGAAATCAACCCGCGACCGAGTTGTCGGTCGCCTGTGGCTCATTGGCGACACCGTGCGGCACGTGACCGGTGGCGACCCGATGCCGCGCCAGCTCGCAATGGCCGCGCTGATCGTCGAAGAAGATGTCCGCCTCGAACGCGGCCAGGAACTCGGCCTTGTTCAAACCGCCCAGAAACATGGCTTCGTCGATGCGGATGTTCCAGCTGCGCAGGGTGCGGATGACACGCTCGTGCGCCGGCGCGCCACGCGCGGTGACCAGCGCGGTGCGGATCGGGCACGCGTCGGGCGGGTACTGCGACTGCAGTTTGTGCAGCGCCGCCAGGAACGGCTTGAACGGCCCGCCCGCCAGCGGCCGTTTGGCCTGGGCCCGCTCGCTGGCGGCGAAGCCGCTCAACCCCTGACTGCGGTACACCCGTTCGGCGGCGTCCTCGAAAAGCACCGCGTCGCCATCGAAGGCGATGCGCACCTGACCGGTGGCATCGTCATCCTGCCCTTCGGTCGCGGGACGCGCCGCGGAGGGCAGGATGGTGGCAGCGGCGTGGCCGCGGCTCAGCGCCTGCGCCACGTCGTCGGGATCGGCCGACAGGAACAGCTGCGCGCCGAACGGCGCGACGTAGCGCCAGGGGCTGGCGCCGTTGGTGAACGCCGCCCGGGTGATGGCCAAGCCGTAATGCTCGATCGAGTTGAACACCCGCAACCCGGTGTCGGCGCTGTTGCGCGACAGCAGGATGACCTCGACCCGGGTAGCATCCTGCTGCTGATTGAGCGCCAACAGCTTGCGCACCATGGAGAACGCCACACCTGGCGGCAGCACTTCGTCCTCGTGCTCGATCTGGTAACGGCAGTAGGCCTCCACGCCCTGTTCCTGGAACACGCGGTGGCTGTCGCTCATGTCGAACAAGGCGCGCGAGGAAATGGCGATGACCAGCTTATCGTCCAGGCTTGCCGTCATGGCTGTCTCCTGCTCCGGGGGGCTGCCATTTCGCCAGTTTATCAGCGCTCCGGCGCGCCCGCCGGCGGCCAGAAGGCGGCACCGGCATCGCCCTGTTCCTCGAACCATGCCAGCTTATCGCGCAACTTGACCACCTCGCCGACGATCACCAAGGTCGGCGCGGTCACGCCGCTGTTGCGCGCCAGCGCCGGCAGCGAAGCGATGGTGCCGGTCAGCACCCGCTGATTGCGGGTGGTCCCCTGCTGGATCAGCGCCGCCGGCATGTCCGCGCGCATACCGTGGGCAATCAGCCCGGCCGCCAGCTCCTCCAGCCCCTGCAAGCCCATGTAGAACACCACCGTCTGCTGCGGCTGCACCAGCGGCGCGTAATCGAGTTCGAGCTTGCCGTCCTTGCGATGGCCGGTGACGAAGATGCAGGACTGCGCGTAGTCGCGGTGCGTGAGCGGAATACCGGCGTAGGCGGCGCAGCCGCTGGCGGCGGTGATGCCGGGCACCACCTGGAACGGTATGCCCTCCGCCATCAGCGTCTCCAACTCCTCCCCGCCCCGCCCGAAAATGAACGGGTCGCCGCCCTTCAGCCGCGCCACCCGCTTGCCCTGGCGGGCGTAATGCACCAGCAGGGCGTTGATGCTGTGCTGCGGCACCGGATGCACGTTGCGGCTCTTGCCGACGTAGACCTTCTCGGCATCGGGACGCGCCTGCGCGACGATCGCCGGCGCCACCAGCCGGTCATACAGCACCACGTCGGCGCTACGCAGCAAGCGCAGCGCCTTTAGGGTCAACAGATCGGGATCGCCCGGACCGCCACCGATCAGGTAGACCTCGCCTGGCGCCGGCGCCTCGCCGTTCAGGCGGGCCACCAGCCATTGATCGGCCTGCCGTTCCCGTCCGCTCATCAGCCACTCGAAGGCGGGACCGTTCACCAAATCGGCCCATAGCCGCGCCTGCGCACCCGGATCGGGTAGCCGCCCGGCGATGTCCGCCTCGTGCCGACGCGCCCAGCGCAGCACATCCTCCAGCTGCGCCGGCAGCGCTGCGGCGGCGCGCTCGGCCAGAGCCGCCCGCAGCGGCGCCGGTGCCTCGGCGGCAACGCCAACCGCGACGGCACTACGCCGCAGCAGCGCTGGCGGCTCGATGTTGGACAGCTCAGGGTGGCCGGCGACATACACCAGGGTCTTGTCCGCCGCCAGCGCCCGCAGCGCGTCGGCCGGCCAAGGCGATTCGCCGGTGATCAGCACCAAACGGAAGGCGCGCAGCGCTTCCACGGTGATCGCCTCCGGCCGAACCGCGGACATGCCCTCCGCCTCGCTCACCCGAGTGACTGCGGCGTCCATCGCCCGCAGCTGCTCGACCCAGTAGATCGCCGCGGGATCGTCACCGGCCACGAGGCAGCGCTCGCCGGCGAGAGAAAGCGTGAGCGGGAGTCCCATGTTACGGTCCAAGCAAGGAAATCACGCGAAGTCGAGCGGGCGGCCGCACCCAAAGAGGATCGTGGGGCTTGGCGAGAGCCATCCCCGGCCGCGATGCGCGGCCCGTCGGTGGCCGCCGAGCATAAGGCGGCGACTATAAAACCACCCACCATATTTACAATAGGAATAATTTGTTTTAGGTATAGAACCCATGGTTATTAGATCTGCTCACCAGCCATGAAGCTCAACCAACTGCGTTATATCTGTGAGGTCGCGCGCCGCGGCTTGAACGTCTCTGCGGCGGCCGAAGCGCTGTACACCTCGCAGCCCGGAGTCAGCAAGCAGATCCGGCTGCTCGAGGAAGAGCTGGGCATCCAGATCTTCGGTCGCAGCGGCAAGCATCTGAGCCATATCACGCCGGCCGGTGCCGAGATCATCGCCGAAGCCGAGCGGGTGCTGGCGCAGATCCGCAACATTCGCTCGATCGCCGCCGAGCACCGCGACGAGAACCGCGGCAGCCTGTCGATCGCCACCACCCACACCCAGGCCCGCCACGCCCTGCCGCCGGTGGTGCGGGAATTCCGCAAGCGTTATCCCAACGTCAGCCTGCACATGCATCAGGGTACGCCGATGCAGATCGCCGACATGGCGGCGCGCGGCACGGTGGAATTCGCGGTCGCCACCGAGGCCCTCGAACTGTTCGAGGATCTGGTGATGCTGCCCTGCTACCGCTGGAACCGCAGCGTGATCGTGCCCAAGGATCATCCGCTCACCAAGGTGCAGCCACTGACCCTGGAAGCGATCGCCAGCTATCCGATCGTCACCTACGTGTTCGGCTTCACCGGCCGCTCGCAGCTGGACAAGTCGTTCGCGCAGAAGGGCCTGCAACCGGAGGTGGTGTTCACCGCCACCGACTCGGAGGTGATCAAGACCTACGTCGCGCTCGGCCTGGGCATCGGCATCATCGCCTCAATGGCGTACGACCCGGAACGCGACGGCGAGCTGGTCGCGCTGGACGCTCATCACCTGTTCGAACCGAGCGTCACCAACATCGGCTTCCGTCGCGGCACCTATCTGCGCGGCTACATGCGCGACTTCATTAAACTGTTCGCCCCGCACATCACCGACGACATCATCGCCCAGGCGATCGAGGCGCGCACCAAGGAAGAACGCGCCAGGTTGTTCGCCAAGCTCGATCCTTACCTGATCGATCGCTAAAGGCACCCCGGCAGCACGACCTACCGCGGGATTCGCTCTCTAAAGAATACGGCGCCCCTCATGCTCGGCGGGCAAGACCACACCCGCCCGCCGAGCATGAGGGCGCCGCGTACTCCTAGACTGGCGCGGGCCCGATGCTATGCGGTAGCCGCGGCCCTCGCCGCAACGCCGCGGCCGCTGCGCGATTTTCCGCCGCCGGGAGCGGGCTGCTGCTCGCTAGCGGCCGCCTCCTCGACCGCCGCCTCGCTGGCGCCAGCGGCCGGCTGCTCAGCCTGCGGCAGCCCCCAAACGTCGAACAGACTCTGCAGCAGATCACGCCAGCCGGCTATGAGCTCCTGGTTCGGCTTGAGCTGGTCGAGCAATCGCTCCACCGGCTCCAGGCTGATCTGGCGATTGAGCGAGAACCAGGTCTCCCACAGCTGGGTGCGCTGTTCGAGCAAGCGCCGACTAAGGTCCAGCGCCGGTTGACCGAGCGGCGCCAGCGTGGAGCCCTCCAGCGCCTCGCCCCAGAAGCGCAGCCAGTCCTGCTCCTGCTGCAGGCCGTACTGCACCCCCTGTTCGGCTGCCTGCACTCCCTGGTTGAGGGCGTTCTCGGTCTGCCGCACCAAATCCTTGGCCCCCTCGAGAATGGAATCGAGCGCCTGCCAGGCGCTCTGAACCCCTTCGGCGCCGCCGAGGCGGCTCCACCCTGCCAGTACTGAACCCGTCTGCGGCATTGCTAGATCTCCCTTCGTTTTATCGCTGCCCGCGCCGCCGCGTGCAATGCGAAAAAGTCCCTTGCATGCGGACATACGTTAGTGCAGCGCGGTATCGAGGGTAAATGCGGGGATTTCTTGCAGACGTGTAAGCAAAATCTGGCACGGACGCGCCATTTTCTTACAACAAAAACGCAACAATGCGGACTTTTTACAACAGTGGCGGCCCCCACGTCGTTAGGTTGGCTGGCTCGCCGCGCACTCGCCATCGCGGCGCGGGCGATCCGGCGAGCGCGGGAGCGGCGTTGCACCGCTCCCGTCGGACGTCGCTCAGGCGGGCTTGCCGCCGAGCTCATCCAGGTAGGCGCGCCCCCCGAGATAGGGCCGCAACGCCTCGGGCAAGCGCACCCGCCCGTCGGCCTCCTGGTAGTTCTCCAGAATGGCCAGCAGACAGCGGCCGACCGCGAGCCCCGAGCCGTTCAGGGTATGCAGCAGCTCCGGCTTGCCGGTGGCCGGGTTGCGCCAGCGCGCCTGCATGCGCCGCGCCTGGAAGTCCTCGAAGTTGCTGCACGAGGAGATCTCGCGGTAGCGCTGCTGGCCCGGCAGCCAGACCTCGATGTCGTAGGTCTTGGCGGCCGAGAAGCCCATGTCGCCCGTGCACAGCACCACGACCCGGTACGGCAGCTCCAGCCGCCGCAGCACCTCCTCGGCGTGGCCGGTCAGCTGCTCCAGCGCCTGGTACGATTCGGACGGCCGCACCAGCTGCACCAGTTCCACTTTCTCGAACTGGTGCTGACGGATCATACCGCGCACGTCCTTGCCATAGCTGCCTGCCTCCGAGCGGAAGCACGGCGTGTGCGACACCAGCCGGCGCGGCAGCGCCGCGTCTTCGAGGATCTCGCCGCGCGCCAGATTGGTCACCGGCACTTCCGCGGTGGGGATCAGATACAGGTTCTGCTCGCCGCGCACACCGAACAGATCCTCCTCGAACTTGGGCAACTGGCCGGTGCCCCGCATGCTGTCGGCATTCACCAAGTACGGCACGTACACTTCCTCGTAGCCGTGCTCGGTAGTGTGCAAATCGAGCATGAACTGGATCAGCGCCCGATGCAGGCGCGCCAACCCGCCCTTGAGCACGACGAAGCGGGCGCCGGAGATCTTGGCCGCCGCCTCGAAGTCCATGCCGCCGTGGATGGCGCCGAGCTCGACGTGATCGCGCGGCTTGAAATCGAATTCCCTCGGCGTGCCCCAGCGCCGCACCTCGACGTTGTCGTTCTCGTCGCGGCCGACGGGCACACTCTCGTGCGGCACGTTCGGGATGCCCAGGTAGAACTGCTCCAGTTCGTCCTGCACGCCACTCAGCGCCGCTTCCGCGCGCTTCAGGCGTTCGCCCAGATCGGCGACCTGCGCCAGCAGTGGCTGGACGTCCTCGCCCTTGGCCTTGGCCTGACCGATCGCCTTGGAGCGACTGTTGCGCTCGTTCTGCAGCTCCTGGGTTTCCACCTGCAGGGCCTTGCGCCGCGTCTCCAAAGCTTCATAGCGCTCGACGTCGAGTCGGAAGCCGCGCTTGGCAAGCGCCGCCGCCACCTCCTGAAGATTGCTCCGCAGGCGTTTCGGATCCAGCATCAGTGCATCCTTTGTGTAACGTTGGAATCGTGCGCGGTCGATCGGCCGCGAAACAGCGCATTGTAAACGCCCGGCCGCCGCCGTAGAACCGCGCGACGGCGACGCCTGTCAGCCGCCCGGCGCGATGACGTCCACACCGGCCGGCGGCGTGAACTCAAACCGCGACGGCTCGATACGGACGTTGCGCTGCAACCGCCGCAGCTCCAGACGGGTCACCTGACCGAGACCGCTGTCGACTTCCACCACCGCCGGCACGCCGTCCACCATGCGCAGGCGCACCGCCTGGAAATCCCAGTCGTCCTGCTTGGGGGTCAGACGCACCCAGCCGTCGCCTTCGTCTTGGATAACGAAACTCTGCTCGATGCTGCGGTAGTCGCCGCTCAGCAGCAGCGCCGGCCCCAGCCCCAGCACATCGGACAACGGCCGCACCGTGACCTGCGCCAGCTCCCGGTCATACACCCAGAGCTTGCGGCCATCGGCGACGATCTCCTGCTCGAACGGCTCGCGGTAGTTCCAGCGGAACCGGTCCGGCCGCTGCAGATACATGGCACCGGAGGCGGTTTCCAGCAACTCGCCTGTGTCGCTGCGGGTGGTCTGTTCGAACTCGCCGCTCAGCGACTGCACCGACTGGAAGTAATCCTTGAGCGCCTGCACGCCTTGAGCGTGGGCGAAGCCCGTCAGCAACAACAGGGTCAGGCAAAGCAGACGTGCCAACATCGAAGCCCTCGCGCTTGCGTGCAATCAGTCCTTGGCCGGCGTCGGTACCAGCACCTCACGGGAGCCGTTCGGTTGCAGCGGTCCGACGATGCCCGCGGCCTCCATCTCTTCGACCAGCCGGGCGGCGCGGTTGTAGCCGATCTTGAGGCGACGCTGGATGCCCGACACCGAGGCGCGCCCCGATTCGATGACGATGCGCACCGCCTGATCGTAGAGCGGATCGGATTCGCCGCCGCCCGATTCCGGCGAGAACCCGGGGATGGCCGGCGCTCCCTCGCCCGGGTCGTCGAGCAGACCTTCCACGTAGCGCGGCTCGCCGAACTGTTTAAGGTACTCGACCACCTTGTGCACTTCGTTGTCCGAGACGAACGCGCCGTGCACCCGCACCGGCATGCCGGTGCCAGGCGGCAGGAACAGCATGTCGCCGTGGCCGAGCAGCGTCTCGGCGCCCATCTGATCGAGGATGGTGCGCGAGTCGATCTTCGACGAGACCTGGAAGGCGATACGGGTCGGGATGTTGGCCTTGATCAAACCGGTGATCACGTCCACCGACGGCCGCTGCGTGGCCAAGATCAGATGGATGCCGGCGGCGCGGGCCTTCTGCGCCAGGCGCGCGATCAGCTCCTCGACCTTCTTGCCGACCACCATCATCATGTCGGCGAACTCGTCCACCACCACCACGATGTAGGGCAGCGGCTGCAACTCCGGCGCCGGCGGCAAGGGCGCGTTCTCGTCATAGAGAACATCGGCCGGCGGCTGGTAGAACGGATCCTTCACCGGCTCGCCGCGCTCCCGCCCCTCCTGCAGCTTCTTGTTGAAGCCGGCGATGTTGCGCACGCCCAGCGCCGCCATCAGCTGGTAGCGGCGCTCCATCTCGGCCACGCACCAGCGCAGCGCGTTGGCCGCGTCCTTCATGTCGGTCACCACCGGCGCCAGCAGGTGCGGAATGCCGTCGTAGACCGACAGCTCCAGCATCTTCGGGTCGATCATGATCAGCCGGCAGGTATCGGCGGTGTTCTTGTAGAGCAGGCTCAGGATCATGGCGTTGACGCCGACCGACTTGCCCGAGCCGGTGGTGCCGGCCACCAGCAGGTGCGGCATCTTGGCCAGATCGGCCACCACCGGATTGCCACCGATGTCCTTGCCCAGCGCCAGCGTCAGCGGCGAGGAGGACTTGTCGAACTCCTCGGACTGGATGATCTCGCTGTAGGCGATCAGCTGCCGGGTCTCGTTGGGGATCTCCAGGCCCACCACCGACTTGCCGGGGATGACCTCCACCACCCGCACCGAACTCACCGACAAGGAGCGCGCCAAATCCTTGGAGAGATTGCTGATCTGGCTGACCTTCACACCCGGCGCCGGCTGCAGCTCGAAACGGGTGATCACCGGCCCCGGCTGCACCGCCACCACCTGGACCTCCACGCCGAAGTCCTGCAGCTTGAACTCGACTTGGCGCGACATCGCCTCCAGGGCCTCGGGCGAGTAGCCCTTGCGCTGCGCCGGCGGCGGATCGAGCAGGCTCACCGGCGGCAGGCCGTCCGGCGTCGGCCCGGCGAACAGCGGGATCTGCTTCTCCTTGACGGCGCGCTCGCTCGGCGTCACCACCGTCACCGCCGGCGCGATCTGCGGCGGCTTGCGCTGCTCCACCTTGCGCGCCTCGCGCGCCCTCGTCTCCTCGCGCTCCTGCCGGGCCTTGCGGCCGGCCCGGTAGTCGCCGAACGCGCGCAGCTGGCTCATCAGCCAGGAACCGCCGCGCAGCACCAGCCGCCCCAGCAAATCCATGAGCGCGACCCAGGACAGACCGGTGAACAGCGTGACTCCGCCCAGGAACACCGCCAGGGCGAACAACGTGGCGCCGACGAAGCTGAACGCGCCGATCAGGGCGGTGCTGACCACATCGCCCAGCACCCCGCCCGAGGTGAGCGGCACCGTGTTGGGCAGCGCGCGGAAATGCATGGTAGCCAGCGCGGCGCCGGCCAGGACGGTTGCCAGGAAGCCGATGAAGCGCAACGCCAGCACGCCCCAGCGCACGGCGACTTGGGAGCGCTGCCAGGTGTAGATCTGCCAGGCGCCGATGGCGATCATCGCCGGCACCAGGTAAGCCAGATAGCCGAACAGATACAGGCTGATGTCGGCGAAATAGGCGCCGGTGATGCCGCCGGCGTTGTGGATCTCCCGGACCTTGGCGCTGTAGCTCCAACCCGGGTCGGCCGGGCTGTAGGTCAGCAGCGCGACCAGCAGATAGGCGGCCAGCGCCAGCAACAGGAACAGCGCACCCTCGCGCAGTCCGCGGGCCACGTGGTGTCCCACCACGGATGGCAGGACCTTGTCGGGTTCAGCCTTCGCCTTTGCCACAGGACCCTAGAATCTTATTAGAAATGTGCTCCAAGCATTTGTGTGCACAGGCCTATCTTGCCATGGAACAGGCCCGTGGAGGGACTCGTCCCGCCCGCGGCGTCCGATCCGCCTTTACCCCTGGCGGCGCCACCCCTACCATGAAAACTCGATCCCGACGAGCCGAGCCCGAACGTTGCGGCTCCACCGCCGGCCGCCCTCGGCTCGGAAACATTTCCATGCCAAATCGGGAGCGATTATACATGACCCGCATCCGCCCCTGCCGTCTACTGATTCTCGACACCGGCCAGCAACGGAGTCGGCCGGCGGATGCGTGCCAACACCTCTACCGGTCCGGTCCAGAACTTCATCGATGGAACTGCGAATCTGCCACCAGCTCGACAGCGTGCCCGCGCGGGACTGGAACGGGCTGAGCGGCACCGAGCAGCCCTTCCTGCGCCACGAGTTCCTGGCGGCGCTGGAGCGGCATGGCGCGGTCGCTCCGAACAAGGGCTGGCTGCCGCACCATCTGCTGCTGTTCGACGACCGCGGCCTGGCGGCGGCCGCGCCGGCCTATCTCAAGAGCCACTCCTGGGGCGAGTTCGTGTTCGATTGGGCCTGGGCCGACGCCTATGAACGGATCGGCCTGCGCTATTACCCGAAGCTGATCGCCGCGGTGCCGTTCTCGCCGGTCACCGGCCCGCGCGTGCTCAGCCGCCCCGATGTCGACGTCGAGACGGCGGTGCGCGAGCTGGGCATGGGCGCCCAGCGGCTGTGCGCCGACCGCGGCTACAGCTCCATGCACTGGCTGTTCCCGCCCGAGGCGCAATGTCGCCGCCTGGTCGAGGCCGGCTACGAGCTGCGGCTGGGCTGCCAGTTCCACTGGCAAGACCGCGGCTTCGGCGACATGGACGGTTTCCTGGCCGCGCTGTCCGCCAAGAAGCGCAAGAACATCCGCCGCGAACGCGAGGCGGTGCGCAGCGCCGGGGTGCGGTTCCGCTGGCTGCACGGCGGCGAGATCGCGCCCGAGCACTGGCGCTGGTTCGTGCGCTTCTACCGCAACACGTTTCGAGAATACGGCAATATCCCACCGATGAACCTGGATTTTTTCCAGGAAATCGGCGCCACTTTGGGCCGGCAGGTGCTGCTGGTGCTGGCCGAGCGCGGCGACGAGCCGCTGGCGGCGGCCCTGTTCCTGCGCAGCGACAACACCCTGTACGGCCGCTACTGGGGTTGCGGCACGTCCCTGCCGGGACTGCACTTCGAGACCTGCTACTACCAGGGCATCGAATACTGCCTGCGGCACGGGCTGCGCCGGTTCGAGCCCGGCGCCCAAGGTGAGCACAAGATCGCCCGCGGCTTCCTGCCGACACCAACCTACTCGGCCCATTGGCTGGCCGAGCCGCACCTGCGCGAGGCGATCGCCGAATTCCTGCGGCGGGAGGCGCAGGCCGCACGCCAGTACATGAGCGAACTGACGCGACACAGTCCCTATCGACAGGCGGAGACATGACGATGCGAGGTCTGCTCTGGCTGGATCCGGACGACGAAGACACCCCGTTCCCGCCGTTGGAAACGGCGTTGCGCGAGCCGAACGGCCTGATCGCCGCCGGCGGCTCGCTGTCGCCGAAACGCCTTGAGCTCGCCTACCGGGCGGGCGTCTTCCCCTGGTACACCGACGGCCAGCCGATACTGTGGTGGAGCCCCGATCCGCGCGCGGTGTTCTGGCCGGGGCGGGTACGGATTTCCCGCAGCCTGCGCAAGCGGCTGCGCGATCCGCGGCTGCTGGTGAGCTTCGACACGGCGTTCACCGAGGTCATGCGCGCCTGCGCCGAGCCACGACGGGACCGCGCCGGCACCTGGATCACCGCGGAAATGATCCGCGCCTACACCAAGCTGCACGAGCTGGGGCTGGCGCATTCCCTGGAGGTATGGAGAGAGGGTCGGTTGATCGGCGGGCTGTACGGCGTCGCCCTCGGGCGGGCCTTCTTCGGCGAATCCATGTTCAGCCGCGAGCCCGACGGCTCCAAGATCGCCCTGGCCTGGCTGTCGGCGCAACTCGCGGCCTGGGACTATCGCTTCATCGACTGCCAGATGCCCTCGCCGCATCTAGCGAGCATGGGCGCGGAACTGATCAGCCGCCGCCAGTTCCAAATCCTGCTGGAACAGGCGCTGCACCAGACCGGCCGACCGGGGCGCTGGCGATTCGATCCCGATCTAACCCCCTTGGCCCCACGAACTCACGGCTCTACTTAAATTGGCATGAATCCACATACCCAATCCGGCCCCCGCGCAGTATCGGTCTACGCGACCGGCGAGCATCCATGCGCCTACCTGCCGGAGCGGCGGGCCAGGACGTTATTCGTCGATCCGCGCGAACCGCTCAGCCCCGCCGCCTACAGCGCCCTGGTCGACCAGGGGTTCCGCCGCAGCGGCGAGTACGTCTACCGCCCCGGCTGCCCGCACTGCGACGCCTGCCAGTCGCTGCGAATCCCGGTGGCGGAGTTCGTGCCCAGCCGGCGCCACCGGCGCTGCCTGGCCGCCAATGCGCGGCTGCGCATCCATGTGGTGCCTCCGACGTTTCGCGACGAGCACTTCCGGCTCTACAAGCGCTACATCGAGCAGCGCCACGCCGGCAGCCAGATGGCCAACCCGACGCCGAATCAGTATCTGGAATTCCTGACGGCGTCATGGGCGCAAACGGTGTTCTACGAATTCCGCGAGGACGACCGGCTGCTAGCGGTCAGCGTGGTGGACGAGCTGAGCTATGGGCTATCGGCGGTGTACACGTTTTACGAGCCGGAGCTGCCGAAACGCAGCCTCGGCACCCTCGCTATCCTCTGGCTGATCAACGAAACGCGGCAATTGGGCCTGCGCTACCTCTATCTCGGCTACTGGATAGCGGAATGCCGGCAAATGCGCTACAAGAGCGACTTCCGGCCGCACGAGGTGTATACGCAGGCGCAGTGGCGTCGTGTCGAATGAGTACTTTGACAGGCGCGAGTCTGCTAAGATACGCGGCCATCTCATCCCGAGGACACAGTCGAAGAGAGGTTTAATGGCGAAAGAAGAGTCGATCAAAATGCAGGGCAAGATCATCGACACCCTGCCGAACACCATGTTCCGTGTGCAGTTGGAAAACGGCCACATCGTGACCGCGCACATCTCCGGCAAGATGCGCAAGAACTACATCCGCATCCTGACTGGCGACACGGTGACGGTCGAGCTGACTCCGTACGACCTCACCAAGGGCCGTATCACCTACCGCGCACGCTGATTCTTTCGTCCGCCCGCCTTCCGCAATAGCGACGGCGCCTGCCGCGGATCGGCGGTAGGCGCCCCTGCGTCTTTAGTGAACCAGCTCCTTGGAGCGGATCTCGAAGGCTAGGCCGTTGTCGTTGACCGTGATCTTCACGTGACCGCCCTGAGCCAGCTCGCCGAATAGCAGCTGTTCCGCCAGCGGCTTCTTGATGTGCTCCTGGATGACCCGCGCCATGGGCCGCGCGCCCATCTTGGGGTCGTAGCCCTTCTCCGCCAGCCACAGCCGCGCCTCGTCGTCGACCTCCAGCGCCACGTGCTTGTCCGCCAGCTGCGCGGCCAGTTCCTTGATGAACTTGTCGACCACGCGCAGCACGGTGTCGGGACCGAGCGGGTTGAACTGGATGATCGCGTCGAGCCGGTTGCGGAATTCGGGCGAGAAGCTCTTGCGGATCGCCTCCATGCCGTCCGAGGCGTGATCTTGCGGCGTGAAACCGATCGACGGCCGGCTCATCAGCTCGGCGCCGGCGTTGGTGGTCATCACTAGGATCACGTTGCGGAAATCGGCGTGACGGCCGTTGTTGTCGGTCAGGGTGCCGTGATCCATGACCTGCAGCAGCAGGTTGAACACGTCCGGATGCGCTTTCTCGATCTCATCGAGCAGCACCACCGAATGCGGGTGCTTGATCACCTCCTCGGTGAGCAGACCGCCCTGATCGAAACCGACATAGCCCGGCGGCGCGCCGATCAGGCGCGACACGGTGTGCCGCTCCATGTACTCCGACATGTCGAAGCGGATCAGCGGTATGCCCAGCGTCTCCGCCAGCTGCCGGGTGACCTCGGTCTTGCCCACGCCGGTCGGACCGGCGAACAGGAAGCAGCCCACCGGCTTGTGCGGCGACCCTAGCCCGGCGCGCGACATCTTGATGGTCGACGCCAGGGTCTTGATCGCGTGATCCTGGCCGAAGATGACCCGGCCGAGATCGGCCTCCAGATTCTCCAGCGCCCGCATGTCGCTGGCCGACACCCGCTTCGGCGGGATGCGGGCGATGTGCGCGACGATGGCCTCGATGTCCTGGACCCCGACCGTCTTGCGCCGCTTCGACGGCGGCGCCAGATGGACGCGGGCACCAGCCTCGTCGATCACGTCGATAGCCTTGTCCGGCAGACGCCGATCGGTGATGTGTCGGGCCGACAGCTCGGCCGCCGCCACCAGCGCGGGATCGGTGTAGCGCACGCCGTGGTGCGCCTCGAACTTCTCCTTGAGCCCGCGCAGGATCTGCACCGTCTCCTCCACCGTCGGCTCGCCGACGTCGATCTTCTGGAAGCGCCGGGCCAGCGCCCGGTCCTTCTCGAAGATGCCGCGGTACTCCTGATAAGTGGTGGAGCCGATGCACTTCAGCTCGCCGTTGGCGAGCATGGGCTTGATCAGGTTCGACGCATCCATCACCCCACCCGACGCCGAGCCGGCGCCGATGATGGTGTGGATCTCGTCGATGAACAGGATCGCGCCCTTGTCCTTCTTGAGCTGGTTGAGCAACCCCTTCAGGCGCTTCTCGAAATCGCCGCGGTACTTGGTGCCGGCCACCAGCGCGCCGAGATCCAGCGAGTAGATGGTGGCGTTCTTGAGCACGTCGGGCACTTCGCCGTCGACGATCATCTTGGCCAGGCCCTCGGCGATCGCCGTCTTGCCGACGCCGGCCTCACCCACGTACAGCGGGTTGTTCTTGCGCCGCCGCGCCAGCACCTGGATGGTGCGCTCGATCTCCTGCTTACGACCGATCAGCGGATCGATCAGCCCTTGCCGGGCGCGCTGGTTGAGGTTGGTGGCGAACGCCTCCAGCGGGCTCTTGTTACCCGGCTCAGCCACCCCTTCCTCGTCGGCCGAGGAGCTGTTGAGATCCTCGTCACCGGACACGCTGGAAATGCCGTGGGAGATGTAATTCACCACGTCCAGCCGCGAGATGTTCTGCTTGTGCAGGAAGTAGACCGCCTGCGACTCCTGCTCGCTGAAGATCGCCACCAGCACGTTGGCGCCGGTGACCTCGGTCTTGCCCGAGGACTGCACATGCAGGATCGCCCGCTGCAGCACGCGCTGGAAGCCCAGGGTAGGCTGGGTTTCACGGGTATCGTTGAGCGGCAGCAGCGGCGTGGTCTCTTCCAGGAAGGTGCGCAGGTCGCGCCGCAGCTGATCGAGATTGGCGCCGCAAGCCCTCAGTACCTGAGCCGCCGCGGGATTGTCGGTCAACGCCAGGAGGAGGTGTTCCACCGTGAGGAACTCGTGCCGCTTCTCCCTGGCTTCCTTGAAGGCCAGGTTTAGCGTGAACTCTAACTCTTTACTCAACATGCGCTGGCACCTCATTCCCCTGACAACCCGCGAACCGAACACGGGTGCCTTGCATTGGACTCACGCAGCCGAGACGAGTTCCTGGACCCGGCGCGGGCTTCAACCAGCCTCTTCCATCACACACAACAGCGGATGCTGGTGCTGGCGGGAATAGCGATTGACCTGCTCCACCTTGGTTTCGGCCACATCCCGGCTGTACACGCCACACACGCCTTTGCCACGGGTATGCACGTGCAGCATGATCTGGGTCGCCCTGCTCCGGTCCATGCCGAAGAACAGCTCCAATACCTCGACGACGAACTCCATCGGCGTGTAGTCGTCGTTGAGTAGCACCACCTGGTACAGGGGCGGCCGCTTGAGTTTCGGCTTCGCCTCCTGAACCACTACTCCTTCGTCCCGATCGCGCTTGGTGTGTTCCGCCATAGCTCCTTCACACCGTAAATCATACGTGGTCGCCGGGATAGTGTAAGGAACCCGGCAACAGCATCCAATGGCGCGCGGGCAGCGTCCCAGAAGCAGGAACCCCGGAGCGGCAATCCGCTCCGGGTTGAAAATGGCGCCGGAACGATCTCGTTCAAGCTGGGGATCGACGGTATTTGCACGATTCTTGCCGGTACTATCCGGTCGGACACATCGCGCACGTACTAGCTTGAATTCGAGACGGGGGATCAGCACTGCTAACGGCTTTTTCGCCCGCGACCACCGCCCGTGCGCCAGCCTCCCGCTCGCGCCGCGCAAAACAAAAAAGCCGCTCGCCCGCGACGGGCGAACGGCCTCTTGCCAGGAATCCGCGGCGGGCCGGAAAAGGCCCGCCTGTCGGCACCAAGCCAGTTCTTAGATGCCCTCGAACTGGTTCATGGTGTTTTCCTTACCACCGGCCTTCAGCGCGGCCTCGCCGGCGAAGAACTCCTTGTGGTCGTCACCGATGTTGGAACCAGCCATATCCTGGTGCTTCACGGTGGCGATACCCTCGCGGATCTCGCGGCGCTGCACGCCGGCGACATAGGCCAGCATGCCCTGATCGCCGAAGTAGCCCTTGGCCAGGTTGTCGGTGGACAGGGCGGCCGTGTGGTAGGTCGGCAGCGTGATCAGGTGGTGGAAGATACCCGCCTTGGCCGACGCCTCGCGCTGGAACTCCTGGGTGCGACGATCGGCCTCGGCGGCCAACTCGCTGTCGTCGTACTCGGCGCTCATCAGGCGATCGCGGTCGTACTTGGACAGGTCGCGGCCCTCGGCCTTCCAGTCGTCGAACACCTGCTGACGGAAGTTCAGCGTCCAGTTGAACGACGGGCTGTTGTTGTACACCAGCTTGGCGTTCGGGATGACCTCGCGGATGCGATTGACCATGCCGGCGATCTGGCCGATGTGCGGCTTCTCGGTCTCGATCCAGAGCAGGTCGGCGCCGTTCTGCAGGCTGGTGATGCAGTCCAGAACCACGCGGTCCTCGCCGGAGCCCTTACGGAACTCGAACAGGCCGGAGGGCAGGCGCTTGAGCTTGACCAGGTTGCCCTTCTGCTTGATGACCACGTCGCCCGGGCCGATCTCGGAGGCGTCCTTGATGACTTCGCCATCGAGGAAGCTGTTGTACTGATCACCCAGGTCGCCTTCCTGCTTGGAGACGGCCAGCTTCTGGGTCAGGCCGGCGCCCAGCGAGTCGGTGCGGGCGACGATGATGCCGTCGTCCACGCCCAGCTCGAGGAAGGCCAGACGGATGGCGTTGATCTTGGCGATGAAGTCAGCGTGCGGCACGGTGACCTTGCCGTCCTGGTGACCGCACTGCTTCTCGTCGGACACCTGGTTCTCGATCTGGATGGCGCAGGCGCCGGCCTCGATCATCTTCTTGGCCAGCAGGTAGGTCGCCTCGGCGTTACCGAAACCGGCGTCGATGTCGGCGATGATCGGCACCACGTGGGTCTCGTGGTTCTCGATCTTCTCCAGGATCTCGTCGTACTTGGCCTTGTCGCCAGCCTTCTTGGCGGCCTCGAGGGCGCGGAACAGGTGGTTCAGCTCCCAAGCGTCGGCCTGGCGCAGGAAGGTGTAGATCTCCTCGATCAGCGCCGGCACGGCGGTCTTCTCGTGCATGGACTGGTCGGGCAGCGGACCGAACTCGCTGCGCAGCGCGGCGACCATCCAGCCGGACAGATAGATGTAGCGGCCGCGGGTGGTGCCGAAGTGCTTCTTGATGGCGATCATCTTCTGCTGGGCGATGAAGCCGTGCCAGCAGCCCAGCGACTGGGTGTACTTGCTGGGATCGCGATCATAGGCCGCCATGTCCTCCCGCATGATCTTCGCGGTGTACTTGGCGATATCCAGGCCGGTCTTGAAACGGTTCTGAGCACGCATGCGCGCGGCATGCTCGGGGGTGATGTTCTGCCAGTCGTTCGCCTTGCACAAGGCCGCGACGGCTTCGATATCTTTGAGGTACTGCGACATGGTCGATCCCGTTATCTTGAGGTGGATGCCTAAGCCCAGGCGCGCAACGCCACCAGGCCAAGTCTACGAAAGCAAACCCGACCGCCACGAATCGCGGCGGCCCCGGCCGCCGCAACAGCGGTGCCGGCGGTTGTGGGGCTAAGCCCAGCGGCGCCTGGCCCCAGACGCCGCCGAGCCACCGCTTTCCGTGAATCCTTCGGGAAGATTCAGCATCCGAGTCCGGACCCAGCCGGACTGAATGCGCCTCGTCCGTCCTGCTTTAGGACGGCCGGGCCGAATGGGTCAGCGCGTCGATAGCGCGGTTGGCGTACCGAAACCGCGGCTGGCCTGATGCAGCATCTCTGTTCCCAAGCGCACGGCTATGCGCTGAGGCTGCGTTAGCACCCCGATGGGCGCGCGGCGCGCAAGTATAACCGCAGGGCCGCTCGCTAAGCGAACCCGGAGTGTATTGCGGCAGCGCATCATTTGACAAGCCAATTGTGTCAATTTTCAATATTGTGACCTTCAATGCCACCGCCGCAGCCGCCCCCCGGAGCGCACCTTGTCCAAATCGGCCGGCCGAATCTACTACAAACACAATCGGGTCAAGCAGCTACGGGCGTTCTGCTACGCCGCGCAATCGGGCAGCATCTCCAAGGCCGCGGAGCGGCTGTTCCTCAGCCAGCCGTCGGTATCGCTGCAGATCCAGGCGCTGGAGCGGGAACTGGGGATCACGCTGTTCGAGCGGCGCGGGCCGCGCATCCGCCTCACCCCCGACGGGCAGACGCTGTACGAGCTGGCGCAGCCGCTGGTGGACGGCATCGATTCGCTGTCGGAGCGCTTCCACGCCCGCAATGAGAGCCTACACTCCGGCCGCCTCGATATCGCCGCCGGCGAGTCGACCACGCTCTACATCCTGCCCGACCTGCTCAAGGAGTTCATAGCCCAGTACCCCGGCATCCGGGTCAAGCTCCATCAGGTCTCGACCCGCGACATGCAGCAGGCCCTGCGCAACGACGAGGTCGACTTCGGGGTCGGCTCAATCCTGGACCTGCCCGACGACCTCATCTACCGCGCGGTCTACTCCTACGGCCTGTCGCTGATCATGCCAAAGGGCCATCCGCTGGCGAGCAAGGAGCGGGTCACCCTGGAAGACATCGCCGGCGAGCCGCTGATCATGCCACCCCGCCATCTCACCACCTGGCGGCTGGTGAATCTGGTGTTCCAGCAGCACAGCATCCCCTACCGGGTACGGCTGGAAGTCGGCGGCTGGGAGACGGTCAAGCGCTACGTGGAAATGGGTTTCGGCATCTCCATTGCCTCCAACATCTGCTTGGCCAACAATGAGCGGCTCGAGGTTCGCCCGATTCCGGACGTCTTTCCCAAGCGCACCTACGGCGTCATCATGCGCCGCGGCAAATTCCTCTCGCCCCAGGCCAAGCGGTTCATCGAGCTGATGAAACCCGACTTCTTCGACGAGGACCACGATCAGGCGCCGGACCCGCTGAGCGATACCGCACCGAACGTATTCATCCCCGCGGGAGAGGATTAAATGGGCTTCAATCCGCACGTCACCGTCGCCGCGATCGTCGAGCGCGATGGGCGGTTCTTGTTCGTCGAGGAACGCAAGGCCGGCGTTCTGGTGCTGAACCAGCCGGCCGGCCACGTCGAGGACGGCGAGTCGCTGCTCGACGCCGTCGTGCGCGAGACGCTGGAGGAAACCGGTTGGCGGGTGACGCCGGCGCGCCTGGTCGGCGTCTACCGCTGGCGCTCGCCGCGCGACGGCGAGACCTTTTTCCGCTTCTGCTTCGCCGCTCGCGCGCTCGCCCACGAAGCCGAGCGCCGGCTCGATCCGGACATCGAGCGGGCGCTGTGGCTGAGCGCCGAGGAGTTCGAGCGCGAGTCCCACCGCCAACGCAGCCCGCTGGTAGGACGCGGCTTCAAGGACTACCTGAGCGGCATCAGCTATCCGATTGAATTGATCAAGGATGTTGTCAATGACTAAGTGCTCCCCGCGGACGCGGGCCGGTCAGCCATGAGCCGTTCTGGCCGCGTCATCGTTGGACTGTCCGGCGGCGTCGACTCGTCGGTCGCGGCCCTGTTGCTGCTCGAACAGGGCTGGCAGGTCGAAGGCCTGTTCATGAAGAACTGGGAGGACGACGACGACGCCACCCACTGCAGCGCCGAACAGGATCTGCAGGACGCCAAGCAGGTGGCGGCCGAGCTCGGCATCCCCCTGCATCAGGCCAACTTCGCCCGCGAGTACAAGCAGCAGGTGTTCGACTACTGCCTGCGCGAGTACGCCGCCGGCCGCACGCCCAATCCGGACGTGCTCTGCAATCAGCGCATCAAGTTCAAGGCGTTCCTGGATTACGCGCTGCGCCTCGGCGCCGATTACGTGGCGACCGGCCACTATGCGCGCATCGGCCGTGACGGCGACCGCTACCGCCTGCTCAAGGCCGTGGACGGCAACAAGGATCAGACCTATTTCCTCTACACCCTCGGCCAGGAGCAGCTGCGCCACGCCCTGTTTCCGATCGGCGAGATGGTCAAGCCCGACGTGCGCCGGCTGGCCGAGCAGGCCGGCTTCGATAATTTCGCCAAGAAGGACAGCACCGGCATCTGCTTCATCGGCGAGCGGGACTTCCGCGAGTTCCTGGCTCGCTATCTGCCACGCCAGCCGGGACCGATCCGCACGCCGGACGGGCGGGTGCTGGGCGAGCACCAGGGGCTCAGCTTCTATACGCTCGGGCAGCGACAGGGGCTGAACATCGGCGGCATCAAGGGCCACGACGGCAGCCCCTGGTACGTGGTCGACAAGAACATGGCGGAGAACGCGCTGATCGTCGCCCCTGGCCACGACCATCCGCTGCTGCTCTCCGTCGGGCTGGAGGCCGAGCAGATGTGTTGGGTCGACGGGCGCGCCCCGGACGCACCGCTGCGCTGCGCCGCCAAAACCCGCTATCGGCAGGCCGATCAGCCGTGCCTGCTGGAACCGCTGCCCGGCGGGCGGGCGCGGATTCGCTTCGATCAACCCCAGCGGGCCGTGACGCCCGGCCAGTCGGTGGTGCTCTACCTCGGCGACATCTGCCTGGGCGGCGGCATCATCACCGCCCGCGAACCGCTCGTGCAAACCGGCTCATGACGCGTCAGATCCAGCAAGTCGCGGCTCTGGCAGCCGCCTTCCAGGCCTTGACCCTGATCATCGACATCGCCCGCCGCGGCCGCGCCGATCCGGCGCTGGTCAACACCTGCCTGCACGGCCTGCTCAAACCTTACCAACCCAACGTCGCGGCGCTGTACGGCGGTGTGCGGGCACTGCGCACCGGCCTGCTGGCGCTGCGCGAGCAGCTGGATCGCCCCAAGGACATGGACCTGACCCGCTACGCGGTAGCGGTGCTGCATCTGGAGCGGAAACTGCGCAATCAGCCGGCGCGACTGCAGGCCATCGCCGCCGGCCTGGAGCGGGCGCGCCGGCAGCTGGAGTTCTTCGGCGGCCAGCCCTCGCCGGCCACGTTCGGCGCGCTGGCCTCGCTCTACGTCGAGCATGTCAGCGACCTGCGCCCGCGCATCATGATCGCCGGCGAGCGGCTGCACCTGGAGCGGCCGCACAACGTCGATCAGATTCGCGCCCTGCTGCTGGCCGCCATCCGCGCCATCAGCTTCTGGCGGGAACAGGGCGGCAGCCGGCTGGACCTGCTGTTCCGCCGCCGCCGACTGCTCGGCGCGATCAACGAGCTGCTCGGTGACGACTGACGGCCGTGCCGCCGGCGCGCACTGAGCCACGCGGCGTCGGTAGCGAATAAAACCGATGGAAAAAAGAAAGCCCGGCATCGCCGGGCTTTCTTCATGGGGGTGTCGGCGACGTTTAGCGGCCGAACTTGGCCTTGGCCTCGCGGCGACGCGCATGCAGCACGGGCTCGGTGTAGCCGTTGGGCTGCTCGCGGCCCTTGAGCACCAGATCCAGCGCGGCCTGGAAAGCGACGCTGTCGTCGAAGTTCGGCGCCATGTTGCGGTAGTTCGGGTCGCCGGCGTTCTGCCGGTCCACCACCGCCGCCATGCGCTTCATGGTCTCGACCACCTGCTGCTCGGTGACGATGCCGTGATAGATCCAGTTGGCGATGTGCTGGCTGGAGATGCGCAGCGTGGCGCGGTCCTCCATCAGGCCGACGTCGTTGATGTCCGGCACCTTGGAGCATCCGATGCCCTGGTCGATCCAGCGCACCACGTAGCCGAGGATACCCTGGGCGTTGTTGTCCAGCTCCTGCTGGATCTCCTCGGCCGACAGCTTCGTCTTGAGCAGCGGCAGCGTGAGGATGTCGTCCAGCTTGGCGCGCGGACGCTTGGCGATCTCGTCCTGGCGCTGCGCCACGTTCACCTGATGGTAGTGGATGGCGTGCAGCGTGGCGGCCGTGGGCGACGGCACCCAGGCGGTGTTGGCACCGGCCATCGGGTGGGCCTGCTTGGTCTCCATCATCTGCTTCATCTCGTCGGGCTTGGCCCACATGCCCTTACCGATCTGCGCCTTGCCGCGCAGGCCGCAGAGCAGGCCGATGTCGACGTTGGAGTCCTCGTAAGCCTTGATCCAGGCCTCGTTCTTCATGGCCTCCTTGCGCACCACCGCGCCGGCTTCCATGGAGGTGTGGATCTCGTCGCCGGTGCGATCGAGGAAGCCGGTGTTGATGAAGATCACCCGGTCCTTGGCGGCGCGGATGCACTCCTTGAGGTTGACCGTGGTACGGCGCTCCTCGTCCATGATGCCGATCTTCAGGGTGTGGCGCGGCAGGCCGAGCGCGTCCTCGATGCGATCGAACAGCTCGTTGGCGAACGCCACTTCCTCCGGCCCGTGCATCTTCGGCTTGACGATGTAGATGCTGCCGGTGGTGCTGTTGCGGAACTTGCCGTTGCCCTTGAGGTCGTGCATCGCCGCCAGCACGGTGATCATGCCGTCCATGATGCCCTCGGGGATTTCCTCGCCCTGGGCGTTGAGGATGGCGTCGGTGGTCATCAGGTGGCCGACGTTGCGCACCAGCAGCAGGCTGCGGCCCTTGAGGGTCAGCGGCGAGCCGTCAGCGGCGGTGTAGCTGCGGTCGCCGTTGAGGGTACGGGTCATCTGCCGACCGCCCTTCTCGAAGGTGTCGGTGAGCGTGCCCTTGATCAGGCCCAGCCAGTTACGATAGGCCAGCGCCTTGTCCTCGGCGTCGACGCAAGCCACCGAGTCCTCGAAGTCCTGGATGGTGGTCAGCGCCGCCTCCAGCACCACGTCCTTGATGCCGGACGGGTTGGACTTGCCGATCGGATGGTTGCGGTCGATCTGCAGCTCGATGTGCAGGCCGTTGTTACGCAGCAGCACCACCGACGGCTCGTCGTCGCCGCCGACGTAGCCGACGAACTGCTCCGGATTCTTGAGGGCGGTCTCGCCGCCGCCGGCCAACGCCACCACCAGCTCCTTGCGGCCACCGGCGCTACGCAGGCTGTACTTCACGGCATCCTTGTGCGAGCCCTGGGCCAGCGGCACGGACTGATCGAGGAACTCGGCGGCGTAGGCGATCACCTTGGCGCCGCGCACCGGGTTGTAGCCGCTGCCCTTCTCGGCGCCGTCGGTCTCCGGCAGCACGTCGGTGCCGTACAGCGCGTCGTACAGCGAGCCCCAACGGGCGTTGGCGGCGTTCAGCGCGTAGCGCGCATTGGTGACCGGCACCACCAGCTGCGGGCCGGCCATGAGGGCGATCTCGGGATCGACGTTCTGGGTGCCGATCTGGAAGTCGTCACCTTCCGGCAGCAGATAGCCGATGCTCTGCAGGAACTGCTTGTACTCGGCCATGTCGATCGCCTTGCCGCGGCGCTCCTTGTACCAGGCGTCGAGCTTGGCCTGGATCTCGTCGCGCTTGGCGAGCAGGGCTCGGTTCTTGGGCTGCAGGTCTTCGACGATCTTACCGAAAGCCGTCCAGAAGGCCTGGACGTCGACGCCCGTGCCCGGCGCGATCTCGTTGGCGACCAGGTCGTAAATCACCTTCGCGACCTGAAGGCCGCCCGCCTGAACCCGTTCTGTCATGTCTTGAGTGCCTCGTTCCCTTGTGAAAAGTGATTATCGCCCGCCTGCCGCGGCAGTGCGGCGCGGACGCGCCTGCTGCGAGGGTTCCGGATTCTACCCGAAGTTACCATTCGGTTCATGTTCGAAACCGGTTGAGGCCGTCGGCCGCCGGCTCCATCTCCAGCCCGTATCGTGGCTTCCGGAGATCCCCTTCATCTTATCTGGTCTATTCTTAATACCCTGTATATAGTCGGATATCCGTAGCCATCACGCTCAGGGTCCTGCCGTTCCGGCTGGCCGCTAGAGCCGCCCTCACTTGCATCGGGAGGTACGATGAAGAACAGCTTCGGTGCCCGCCAAACCCTGAATGTTAATGGCAAGCGCTACGAAATCTACTCGGTCGCGGCGCTGCGAGACCGCTACGACGTCGACCGCCTCCCCTACTCGCTCAAGGTTCTGCTGGAGAACCTGCTGCGCACCGAGGACGGCGAGAACGTCACGGCAGATCACATCGAGGCCCTGCTGAACTGGGATCCGAAGGCCGAACCGAGCACCGAGATCGCCTTCACCCCGGCGCGCGTGGTGATGCAGGACTTCACCGGCGTGCCGGCCGTGGTCGACTTGGCGGCGATGCGCGACGCCATGCGCCGGCTCGGCGGCGATCCGAAGAAAATCAACCCGCTGTCGCCGGCGGAGCTGGTCATCGATCACTCGGTGATGGTCGATTACTTCGGCTCGCCCTCGGCGCTGCGCAAGAACGCCGAGCTCGAATTCGAGCGCAACCGCGAGCGCTATCAGTTCCTGCGCTGGGGCCAGAACGCCTTCTCCAACTTCCGGGTAGTGCCGCCGGACACCGGCATCGTCCACCAGGTCAACATCGAGTACCTGGCCAGCGTGGTGTTCTCGCGCGAACAGGACGGCGTGCTCTGGGCTTATCCGGACACGGTGGTGGGCACCGATTCGCACACCACCATGGTCAACGGCCTGGGCGTGCTCGGCTGGGGCGTGGGCGGCATCGAGGCCGAGGCGGCCATGCTGGGGCAGCCGATCTCCATGCTCATCCCGCAGGTGGTGGGCTTCCGCCTGACCGGCCGGCTGCCGGAAGGCGCCACCGCCACCGATCTGGTGCTCACCGTCACCCAGATGCTTCGCCAGAAGGGCGTGGTCGGGAAGTTCGTGGAATTCTTCGGTGACGGCCTCGACAACCTGCCGCTGGCCGACCGCGCCACGATCGGCAACATGGCGCCGGAGTACGGCGCCACTTGCGGCATCTTCCCGTACGACGCCGAGGTGCTGAACTACCTGCGCCTGACCGGCCGCAGCGAGGAGCAGATCGCCCTGGTCGAGGCCTATGCCCGCGCCACCGGCATGTGGCGCGAAACCGGCAGCCGCGCGCCGGAGTTCAGCGACGTGCTGGAGCTGGACCTGGGCGACGTGGTGCCCAGCCTGGCCGGGCCGCGGCGACCGCAGGACCGGGTCAACCTGGGCGATGCGCCGAAGGCGTTCCAGACCTATCTCAAGAGCTACAGCGAGGAGCTCGCGGCACGGGGCAAGAGCAAAGCCGCCGAGGGCGTCGAGGTCAGCTACAACGGCCAGACCTTCAAGCTCGAAGACGGCGCGGTGGTGATCGCCGCCATCACCTCCTGCACCAACACCTCCAACCCGGCGGTGTTGATGGGCGCCGGCCTACTGGCCAAGAAGGCCAACGAGCGCGGCCTCAAGGTCAAACCCTGGGTGAAGACCTCGCTGGCGCCCGGCTCGCAGGTGGTGCCCAGCTATCTGCGCGCCGCCGGCCTGCTGGAGCACCTGGAAGCGCTCAACTTCCACGTCACCGGCTTCGGTTGCACCACCTGCATCGGCAACTCCGGCCCGCTGCCCGAGCCGATCAGCGAGGCGATCAACAAGCACAACCTGGCGGTGGCGGCGGTGCTGTCCGGCAACCGCAACTTCGAAGGCCGCATCAACCCCGACGTGCGCACCAACTGGCTGGCCTCGCCGCCGTTGGTGGTGGCCTACGCGCTGGCCGGCAACATCAACATCGACCTGAACCGCGAGCCGCTCGGCAAGGACCGCGACGGCAAGGACGTCTATCTCAAGGACATCTGGCCCTCGCAGAAGGAGATCTCCGACGCCATCGCCGCCCACGTGCACCGCGAGGCCTTCCTGCGCGCCTACGCCGACGTGTTCAAGGGCGACGAGAACTGGCAGAACCTGGAAGTGCCGTCCGGCGACCTGTACGACTGGCCGGAGTCGACCTACATCGCCAATCCGCCCTATTTCGAGGGCATGACCATGGAGGAGCCGGGCATCCCGGAGATCAAGGATGCGCGGGTGTTGGTGTACGTCGGCGACTCGATCACCACCGACCACATCTCGCCGGCCGGCTCCTTCAAGCCCGACACGCCGGCCGGCAAGTACCTCATGTCGCTGGGCGTGCAGCCGCGCGACTTCAACTCCTACGGCTCGCGCCGCGGCAACCACGAGGTGATGATGCGCGGCACCTTCGCCAACGTGCGCCTGCGCAACAAGATGGCGCCCGGCACCGAAGGCGGCTGGACCACCCACCAGCCGTCCGGCGAGCAGATGTCCATCTACGATGCCGCCATGCGCTACAAGGCCGAGGGCGTGCCGCTGGTGGTGCTGGCCGGCAAGGAGTACGGTACCGGCTCCAGCCGCGATTGGGCGGCCAAGGGCACCATGCTGCTCGGCGTGAAGGTCGTGATCGCCGAGAGCTACGAGCGCATCCACCGCTCCAACCTGGTGGGCATGGGCGTGCTGCCGCTGCAGTTCAAACCCGGCGAGAGCGCCGAGAGCCTCGGCCTGACCGGCAAGGAGACCTTCACCGTCGGCTCGCTGGAAGGCCGGCCGCGTTACGTCACGGTCACCGCCAAGGCGCCGGACGGTAGCGTCAAGACCTTCGAGACGCGGGTGCGCATCGACACCCCGAACGAGTGGGAGTACTACCGCAACGGCGGCATTCTCCACTTCGTGCTGCGCCACCTGGCGCGCAAGGCGGCCTAGCGCCGCCCATCCGCGGCGCGCCGAGCGCGCTAAAGCTTGGCGCGCCGCGGCCGATCTATGCGGGTATGTCGATCCGCACGCTGCTCTGTCATATCGCCTTGGTCTTAGGGGCACTGCCCGCGCCCGGCGGCGCGGCCCCGGCCAGCTACGAGGCCGCGCCGGACCGTTCCGCTTGGCTCAGCCAGCACGACGGCGCCGCCTGCCATCTCAGCCATCAGGTACCGTTATTCGGCTCGGTGACGTTCAGCCGCGAGCCGAGCGGCCGCAGCCTGCTCACCATCGCGCCGGTGCGGCCGTTCGGCAGCGAGGTCAAGCTGGTGCTGGCGGTACGCGGCACACGCTGGCAGCCGCTGCCCGAGCAGGAACTGGCCCTGCTCTACCTGTATCCCGCCAGCCCCCTGCTGCGCATCGACGGCGCGTACGTGGAGCACCTGCTGACAGCCCTGGAGCAAGGCCGAACCGCCGTGATCCGCTTCGTCGGCGGCTTCGACGGCGAGCACGAACTGGCGCTCTCGCCGGTCGGGTTCCGTCATGGTTGGGCGGACTATCTGTCCTGTGCGGTCGCCATTGCCGCCACTGCGTCGGAGGCCGACGACGGCTTCTGACGCCGATGCGTCGCTGCCGCCGGCTTCCCCCGGTATAATCGGGCGCTACCGTCTGCATCGTGAGTCGCCTTTCCGGCCGTGAGTCCTCACATCGTCCCAACAGCCCGTGCCGAAGGTTCCCGCAAGACGTCGCGGTCGGCGTGGGTGGACGAACGCCCGCCGCGCGGCGACGGTTCTAGCCAAGGGATATCCCGACCATGAAGCAACAAACCTATGACGCCATCGTGATCGGTGCCGGACCGGGCGGCGAGGGGGCCGCCATGAAGCTCACCAAGGACGGCAAGCGGGTCGCGGTCATCGAGCAATACCACGAGGTCGGGGGCGGCTGCACGCACTGGGGCACGATCCCCTCCAAAGCGCTGCGCCACATCGTCCGCCGCATGATGGAGTTCAACGCCAACCCGCTGTTCCGCGAGGTGGCGGCGCCGAAGCGGCTGTCCTTCCCCACGGTGATGGCCGCCGCCAAGAACGTGATCCAGGAGCAGGCCAGCCTGCGCGCCAGCTTCTATTCCCGTAACGAGGTGCCGGTGCTGCAAGGCCGGGCCAGCTTCATCGACGCCCACACCATCGAGGTCGACACCGGGCGCGGGCGCATGCGGCAGCTGACCGCCGAACACTTCGTGATCGCCACCGGCTCGCGCCCCTACCGGCCCGACGACGTCGACTTCTCGCACCCGCGCATCTTCGACAGCGACACCATCCTCAGCCTGGACCATACGCCGCGCTCGATCATCATCTACGGCGCCGGCACCATCGGCTGCGAATACGCGTCGATCTTCCGCGGCCTGGGCGTGAAGGTCGATCTGATCAACACCCGCGACCGCCTGCTCAGCTTCCTCGACGACGAGATCTCCGACGCTCTCAGCTACCACCTGCGCGAGCTGGGCGTGCTGATCCGCCACAACGAGAGCTACACCCGGGTCGAGGCCACCGATCGCGACGTGGTGCTGCACCTGGAGTCCGGCAAGCGCGTCAAGGCCGACATCCTGCTCTGGGCCAACGGCCGCACCGGCAACTCGCAGGACATGGGTCTGGAGGCGCTGGGCATCGTCCCCAACAGCCGCGGCCAGATCGAGGTCAACGACGACTACCAGACCGCCCAGCCCAACATCTACGCGGTGGGCGACGTCATCGGCTATCCCAGCCTGGCCAGCGCCGCCTACGACCAAGGCCGGTTCGCCGCCACCCATATCAGCCAGGGCCGCAGCGACGTGCATCTGGCGCGCGACATCCCCACCGGCATCTACACCATCCCGGAGATCAGCTCGGTGGGCAAAACCGAGCGCGAGCTCACCGCCGCCAAGGTGCCCTACGAGGTCGGCCACGCCTACTTCAAGGATCTGGCGCGCGGCCAGATTTCCGGCCAGACGGTCGGCATGCTCAAGCTGCTGTTCCACACCGAAACGCTGCAGCTGCTGGGCATCCACTGCTTCGGCGACCAGGCGGCGGAGATCGTGCACATCGGCCAGGCCATCATGGCGCAGCAGGGCGAGGCCAACAGCCTGATGTACTTCATCAACACCACGTTCAACTACCCGACCATGGCCGAGGCGTACCGCGTCGCCGCCCTCAACGGCTATAACCGGGTGACGCGATGACTCGCTCGGCCCCCGCGCCGGTAGCGATACCGGTGAGCTTGTTCCTGGACTACACCTGCCCGTTCAGCTATCTCGCCAGCGAGGGCCTGGAGCGGCTGCGCGCGCAGTTCCCGCTGAAGATCCGCTGGCGTTTCGTGGAAAGCCGACCGGGCATTCCGGTGAGCGGCTGCCAGCCGGCCGAGCAGGGCCTCTCCCCCGCCCTGCTGGCCCAGCAGGACCGCCAGGCCGCGGAGCTGGCGACCGCCAAAGGCATCGAACCGCCCCGTCCGCGCCGGCTGCTTGCCAACTCGCGCCGCGCCCTGCTGCTGGCGCTGGCGACGCAGACGCTGCAGCCGGCGCGCTTCGCCGCCCTGCATCGGTCGCTGTTCCGCGCCTATCTCATCGATGGGCGCAACATCGGCGACCCGGAGATCTTGCTATCCCTGGCCCGCGAGCAGGGGTTGGAAGAGGTGGCGGAATCGGCCTGGGGCGGGCCCACATACTACGAGCAGCTGCTGGCGCACGTCACGGAGGCGCAGCGTCTGAACCTGAGCGAGCTGCCGTCGCTGAGAGTCGGCCCGCGACTGTTCGGCGGCGCGACAGCGATCCAGACCCTGGAGCAGGCCCTGCGGCAGAACGCCGCGTACGCGGAGACGCATTGAAATGGCCAGAATCGAATTGGCCTTGCCCGATAACTTCCTGTTCGAAACGGAAGTCGACGTTCGCATCACGGACATCACCGACGCCGGCCATCTCGGCAACGACCGGGTGCTGGCGCTGATCCACGAGGCGCGCGCCCGCTTCTTCCGACACCACGGCCTGGCTGAGCTGAACATCGACGGCCGCGGCATCATCGTCGCCGACGCCGCGGTGGTCTATCGGGCCGAGGCGTTTTTCGGCGACCGGCTGCGCATCCAGATGGCCGGCCAGGACTTCAACAAATACGGCTGCGATCTGGTGTTCCGCATCACCAACGTCGCCAACGGCCGCGAAATCGCCCGGGCCAAGACCGGCATCGTCTTCTTCGACTACACCAGCCGCCGCATCGCCACGGCGCCAGCGCGCTTCTGCCAGCTCTTCCCCAACTGCTGCGGGTGCTGAGGCCGGGCGGCCTCAGCTGGCGTGCTTGAGCTGGATCTGCGGCAGATCCGCCGGCAGCGGCGCGCGCAGCCCCTCCGCGAGGAACGGAATCAATCGGCTCAGCAGCGCCTTGGCGTTGCCGGAGTCGGAGATCCTGGCGCCGGCCATCAGCCGCACCAGATCCGGCCCGGCCATGGTGTAGGACACCGCGCCGACCAGGAAATGCAGGCGCCAGGACAGCTCCTGCCGCGGCAGATGCGGCAGCGCCTTGCCGAAAGCGGCCTTGAAGCGCGTCACCAGCTCGCGGTTGAGCTGATACATATGATCGCGCAGGGCCTCATTGTGCTCGGTGTACGAGCGTCCGACCAGCTTGACGAAACGATCGCCCACACCGCCGTGCTCCTGGCTCAGTTCGAGCGCCGGCGCGATGAAGGCCTCGAGCAGCTGCTCCAGGGTAGGCGCCGTCTCCCCCTGCTCCAGCGCGTCCAGCCGCCGCAGCCGCTCGGCGTTGAGCGGCGCCATGCGGCGGGTGAACACTGCCTTGATGAGCTCCTCCTTGGAGCCGAAGTGGTAGTTGACCGCAGCCAGGTTGACGCCGGCGGTGCCCGTGATCTTGCGCATCGAGGTCGGCGCGAACCCCAGTTCGGCAAACAGGGCTTCAGCTGCGTCTAGGATGCGTTCCTTCGTATCCGGTTGCTCGGCCATCGGGCTCCTCAAACGGTCGGTTGATTAAAACATACGTTTGAATTATGGCGACGCCTTCGGCACTGTCAAGCCGGCGTCATCTTGAGACGTTTGAAACGCTTGTATCGCATTCGCGATTCCGATGCAATGCGTACATACGCCGCCCGCAACGAAACGAAGGATCGATATCGAGGTAACCCCGTGACCGCTACGCGCAGGGATTCGCTTTCAGCCACCGCCGAGTCGACGCTCGGCGCGCTCCTGCCGGGTATCGGCGAGCATCCGCTGCGGCGGACCGTGGCCGCGGAGCTGCATGCCCGCCCCTTCATCGCGCTGCAATCGCCGGTGCGCGTGTCGCACCTGGCCATGGTGAGCGATGTCGCCGAGGCCGACTGGGCGCACGTCGCCGCGCTATGCCGCCGCTTCGGCGTCGATCCGCCTAGCCCTGACGCGCCGTTCTTCTATCGCGATTTCGGACCGTTCCGCCTGCGCTGGGAACGGCACAGCGAATTCTCCACCTATACGGTGTTCGTGGCCGGCCCCGGCCCGGCGCCGTTCGAAGACCCAGCGCTGCGCGCGCTGCCCGGCGACTGGCTGTGTCGGCTGCCTGGCCAGCTGCTGGTCGGCACCCACCTGCTGCTGGAGGACCGCGGCGTACCGCCGCGCTCGGTGGCCGAAGTCGAGCGCCTGTACGGCACCGACACCCTCGCCTGCAGCGAGGTCGCCGAGGGCGCAGCCCTGGTGTGGAGCGACTTTCGTCTGCACAAGGACGGCTTCGGCCGCATCCTGGTGCAGGATCGCTCGTTGGCACCGCGTCGGGCGGGACGCTTGGTACAGCGCCTGCTCGAAATAGAGACTTACCGCATGATGGCCCTGCTGGCCTTTCCGTTGGCGCGCGAGCTGGCGCCGGAAATCACCCGCAACGAGCGGGTCATCGAGCGCCTGACGCAGCGCATGACCAGCGCCCAGGACCGCGACGGCGATCATGCGCTGCTGCAAGAGCTGTCGGACGTGGCGGCCGAGGTGGAACGCCTGAGCGCCCGGGCGAGCTTCCGGCTGAGCGCCGCCCGCGCCTACAACACGCTGGTGATCAAGCGCATCGAGAATCTGCGCGAGCGCCGCATCGGCGACCTGCAGACCATCGGCAAATTCATGGAGCGGCGGCTGGCGCCGGCCATGCGCACCTGCGAATCGGTGGCCGAACGCCTGGAGGGCCTGTCGCGCCGCGTGAGCCGCGCCGGCAACCTGCTACGCACCCGGGTCGACGTGGCGCTGGAAGCGCAAAACCGCGACCTGCTCGCCTCCATGAATCGCCGCGCGAAGATGCAGCTGCACCTGCAACAGACGGTCGAGGGTCTATCGGTGGTGGTGCTCAGCTACTACGCCATGGGTCTGCTCGGCTATGCGCTGCAGGCGCTTACCGCGCTCGGAGTGCCGTTGCCGCCGACGCTCGACAAAGGGTTGGCGCTGCCGTTCGTGGTCGGCGGCCTGTGGCTGGCGATGCTTTGGCAGCGCCGCCGGCTGTACGGCGCCGATACCGCTTGAGGCCTTAGCCGAATTTTCGCGACGCGCCGACGGTATTCATGCGATCTTGCCGCGCCGATCGCCACGCTCATCGACGCCGCTTTAGATGGCCGCTCGAAGCGATCCGCGGCCTCTCCTGCCCCTGGCTTCCGGCCTGACTCATCCCTTCCTATAAATCGTCCGCATCATTTCTTTGCGATTTTAACAAATGAAAATTATCTAAATGAGTCGAAATAAATAATGATCTCTTTGTGAATTATTACATTTCACACCCCTCAATAGCATCAATAACATACCGCCAGGGATTAACGATAAATAAATCTCTCTTTGGGGGACATCATGGATCGAAGAACCCTCGGGCGCTGGGCGCTCGGCCTCGCCCTGGCGGCAGCGTTGGCTGCGTGCGACGACAGCAACCGCAGCAATAGTCCGCCGACAGTGGACGCCGGCGCCGACCGGCAAGTCGTCGCCGGCACCGAAGTGAGCCTCACGGCGAACGCCAGCGACAGCGACGGCCGCATCGTGGCCTACGAATGGCGGCAAATCGACGGTCCCACCGCCCAACTCAGCAACACCGACACCCCGACGCTCACGGTACGTATACCGAACGTACTGATCGACGCTTCGCTGACCTTTCGGATCAAAGTCACCGACGACGACAACGCCTCGGCCGAGGATGATGTCAACCTGCTGGTCAAGCCGGCCAATCCCGCGCCGTTGGCCGATGCCGGCCCGGACCGGCGCGGCCCGGTGACGCGCTCCGTCGACAACGTCCAGACCTTCGAGGTGGTATTCCTCGACGGCTCAGCCAGCACGGGCTCCGACTTCCGCTGGCATGTGACCTCCGCGCCGCCGGGCGGCACCGGCTATTTCACGTCGAGTGCGACCCCGATCACCGGCTTCTATGGCGACGCCGAAGGCGAGTACGTCATCACGCTGGAGGTAAGCAACGGCCAGGGCGCCACGGCCAGCGACAGCGTGACCGTCACCCTGATCCCCGACGCCGACGGCGACGGCATCGTCGATGCCGATGACCTCGATCGCGACGGCGACAGCTTTCTCAACGAGGCCGACGCCTTCCCCGACGACAAGGCCTCGCACCTGGACAGCGACGGCGACGGCGTCGGCAACTACTACACCGAGGACGTCGACGGCGACGGCACACCCGATCACCTCGACGACTTCCCGCTCGATCCCACCAAGACCGCGTACGACACTTACACCGAAGCGCGCGAGAGCGCCGCTTCCAACCAGAACGACGGGGTCACCGTGGCGGAAGCGGCCGGTTCGCCGCCGAAGATCATCAACGGCGTGATCAACGCCAGCGGCGGCGCGCCCGACCTGGACTACTACGCGCTCACCTGGAGCGCCGGCCGCTACTCGCTGGTGCTCACCGGCGCCGATCCGGCCATGACACCGACGCTGGCGGTCATCGACCGCAACGGCCGCGCGGTCGCCAGCACCACGGCCAACGTGCCCACCAGTCGTGGCAACGCCGCGCTGGCGGTGCAGATCCCCAGCACCGACACCTACTACCTGATCGTCACCGACAGCTCGGGCACCAGCGATCCGGCCTGGTCGTACTCGGTGCGGGTGTTCCCCGACCAGGACATGAACGGCATCCCCGACGATCTCGAGGACGCCATCGACAGCAACTCGCTGACGGTCGACTCGGACGGCGACAGCATTCCGGATTTCGTCGAGATCTCCGACGGCCTTGCCTACGGCGGTGCCTATCGCGATCTGGATGGCGACGGCCTGCCGACCTGGTGGGACGACGACTCCGACGGCGACGGCATCCCCGATGCGGTCGAGTACTTCAGCGCCGCCGACTATCCGGACTTGAGCCCGGAGGAGTTGCGGGCGCGCAACGATGCCGACGGCGACGGCATTCCCAACTATCTCGATCGGGACAGCGACGGCAACGGCATCGACGACTCGCTCGAGGTCGGCCTCAATCCCCTCAAACCCGATGACACCGACGGGGACGGCATCCCGGACTATCTCGATCCGGACAACGATGGCGACGGCCTGCCGGACGTGCAGGAGACCATCGCCACCTACAAGAAGCCGCTGACCTACGCCGACGAAGGCAGCAAGCCGACGCAGGACGCGCTGTGGATCGGCGAGCTGTTCAACGAGACCCTCGGTGTCCAAGGCGTGTGCCGCGCCGGCGATCATATCGTCATCAGCGGCCGCAACTTCCCGGCCAGCGGCTTGCTGGTGTCGTTCAACACGCTCGACGGCCCGGTGATCGTCGCGCCGAGCGTGATCGACGCTGCCAGCGCGCGGCTCGTCTGCCCGGCCGACATCGCCGCCGGCACGGTGGAAGTGTTCCTGATTCAGAGCAACGAGCGCAGCTACGGCCTAGAGGTCACCTACCTCGACGCCGCGATGCCAGTGCTCGCCGGCTACACCTTCGACCCTGTGAGCGGCACACTGACCCTGACCGGCGCCAACCTGAACGCCTCGCTGGCGGTTAACTTCACCGGCGCCAGCCAGGCGGTGAACAACGCCGGCGGCGATCCGCGCAGCGTCATCGTGCCCGTCCCCGCGCAGGCGCAAACCGGCCACTTGTACGTCAGCTCCGTAGCGGGCGATTCCAACGCGCTCTATGTCCAGTTGACCCGGCTCCTCACCGGCACCCTGCAGTCACCAAACCCGACGGTGCCGATGAACCGTATCGACGTGTCGCTGCGCCTGGATCAGGAGCAGGTGCCGGCGGACGACGGCAGCTTCCAGACCGAGGCGCCGCGCCAGGGAGCCTATACCCTCACCACCCTCGTCGAGCTACCCGATTCCACCGAGGACCATCCCGCCTACGCGCCTTATCTGATGGCGGTGATCCTGCCGGGCGAGGACAACGTCGTGGTGAACACGGCATCGACCGCGCTGGCGCTGGTTTGGAGCGGGCTGGGCGTGGATCGCTTGGTCGCGTCCAACGCGCTGGCCGATGCCCGCCAGCTGATCGGCAACCTGCCGGCGGTGGCGACGCTGGCGAGCCGCATCGAGACCTCGCTGCAAAGCGATCTGCGTGCCCTGGTCGCCCCCGATCAGGCCCTGTCCTCGGCCATGGCCGAGGCGCTGCTGGCGGCGGCCAACGCGGTGGCGGGTGGCGTCGAAAACGGCACGCTGGCGACGCCCCGCGGCGGCCCCCGCCTGACGCCGCGCGGCCTGTTCGGCCCGCCGGCCAAGGTCACGCCGCCGGAAGCCGACGACATCTCGGTGTACGAGCGCGGCGATACCGGCAACGTCACGGTGGAGAACGACACCCAGCTGTATCTGTCGGTGAAGATCACCGCCTCCAACGGCGAAGTGTTGCATCCGCATATCACTGGCCTCGACGGCATGGCCGGACCTCAGGGCCGCGGGCTGTTGTTCTGGGCCACCTCACAAGACTTCGACGTGCCGAACGGCCGCAACGCCCTGGTCGAGGTGGTGACGCCGGGCATCGGCCTCGAACACGAACCGCGGACCATGGGACCGTACGCGGTCTGGAAGGTGCTGTTCATCCGCACCGTCATCGAACGCGTGATCTGGCCGTACCTGAGCGAGGTGCTGCCGCTGCCGAACAAGGATTTCGTCCAGATTCTCTGGGGCCATGCGCCGACGCTGATCGACATCACCGCCACCAAGGCGCTGCACGGCGACGTTTCCGGCGCGATCGGCGAGCTGGTCAAGGCCCTCTTCAACGACATGGCCAGCGTTCCGCCCGGACCGATCACCCAGGCGCTGGCCAAGCGTCTCGGCCAGGACTTCGCGGAGAAGATGCTCGCCAAACTGGCGGCGAAGATCGGCGCGAAGTTCGTGCCCGGCATCGGCCAGATTTCGCTGGCGATCGAGATCGCCGGCCACGTCAACAACGGCGTCAATACCGCCAAGGCCATCGCTGACCTGGGCATGACGGACGCGGTGATTCACTTCGACGTGCAGTTCCCGCTGGAGGTGAAGGCGGTGGTGCCGGACAAGATCAAGCCGGATCTCACCCCGGTCACCGTCACCATCGAGGGCACCGGCTTCTCCGAGATCGAGCGCGGGCTCATCTGGAAATCGGTGCTCCGACCCAACGTGACCTTCACCGACGCCGATGGCAGATCGGTGACCGTGCAGCCGAGTTCGATCGCCCGCGACGGCACCCGCATGCAGGTCACCATTCCCGGCTGGTGGCTCGCCCCCGACATGCAGGGCCCGGTGGCGGTGGAAGTGCATCATCCCACCGATACGCCGAATGCCAAGGCCGAGCTGAACCCGGCGATCGAGATCGTGCATGAGGTCGAGCTGACGTCGGTGGCGCCCTCCTCCGGCGGCGCCGGCATCTCGGCGACCGTTTACGGCGCCGGCTTCGCGCGCCTCGCCGCCGATAACGAGGTCCGCTTCGGCGACCAAACGGCCCTGATCACCGGCAACAACCAATCTTCACTGCGTGTCGTGGTGCCGCCTTCGTTGGAGCCGGGCGTGTATCAGGTCACGGCGCGAGCCCGCTTCAACGGGCTCTGGACCGAATGGTCCAACCCCGTTCCCTACGAAGTGGTGGAAAGCCAGGTGGCGATCACCGTCTGCGACAACGGCTCGGCCAAGGACGACGCTTTCGCGCTGTACGTCGACGGCGTCTATCAAGGCACGATGTACGCCCGCAGCGGCAAGTACTGCGAGACCTACAGACCGACCCTGGTACCCGGTCAGCATACGGCGATGCTGCTGGGAGTCGAGGCGCCCGACAGCGTCGGCACCTACAGCATCTCGTTCAGCGGTGTCACCAACCTGACCGGTGACCCGCGCTCCGGCAGCGACCTGACGCCGGGCGTGCGCAAGCACTACACCTTCGAGGTACCGCCGCCGGCGCAGCAGCAGCGCGCCATACTGACCGACCAGTCCCTGCGCAAGACGGCGCCCTACCAACCGGCCATGCCGGATCCGGAAGCCGCCGCACGCCGCTAGGGAAAGGCGATGCGAAAAAAGCCGGGGCCCAGCCCCGGCTTTTTTGATTGCGGAAGTATTTCGAGAAGCGCGACCGCGCGGCGAGCGCAACGCGTCAGGGCCGCCGCAGGCGCTCCCGCGCCTGCGGCGAGCGGTCCAGCGCCTTCCACTTGTGGCGGATAGCGAGCAGCAGAAAAACACCGAGCGCGATCGGCCATAAGCCGAACAGTCGCTCCCAGCCGTCATAGGTGTAATCGCCATACCGCCCCGGAGATCGCCCGAAGACGATGATCTGCAGGCCGACCAAAAGAGCCATGCCAGACAGGCAGGCGGCGAAAAACAGCTTCAACTTCTTTTTCAACATCCTGTCGCTACCTAGAAAAGACGCGGATCGTTATAGTTCCGAGTCCACGGCGTCCCTGAAAGGGTAGAAATTTTCGCGCGCGTTGCCACGATGTCTGACCGCATTATAAGAATGCGGCATACCGTGTTGACATCGAATTGAGGCTACAGCTGAGCCCGGGCGCTGTCGCCGCGCGAGGCGCGGGAAAATAGGCAAGCAAAAGCAAAAAAGGCTTGGTCGTATCGACCAAGCCCATTTTTATATGGCGTCCCCTAGGGGATTCGAACCCCTGTTACCGCCGTGAAAGGGCGGTGTCCTAGGCCTCTAGACGAAGGGGACGAGGCAGGAATCAGAAAGTGCGCGCATCTTACGTAGCCACGGCGGGGGTGTCAAGGATTGTGTGAGGTCTTAACATAGCGGCGACACCCGATCGGCTTGGTGGAAAAGGTACCCATGGCCGCACAAAGCAACATCCCAGCGCTCAGCGCCGACACGCTCGCTCATCTCGGCTTGCTCAGCCAGCCTTTTCATGAGCCCGACGAAGCGTCGTTCGCGTTCTTCGACGCCGCGCACCGAACCCAGCTCAACGTCGCCCTGCAGTTGCTGCAGGCCGGCGACCGCATGGTGGTAGTACGCGGCGAACCGGGCGTGGGCAAGAGCGCCTTTCTCACCGGACTGTCGCTGCGCACCACGCCGGGGCTGCGTTTTTGCAAGATCACCGGCTCCGCGGAACTGACCTTCGAGCAGTTGCTGCAGCGTCTGCTGCACGACTGCGGACTGATGGCCGGCGAAGAGCTGCCCGGGGTGGAGAAAGCGGCCGCGCTGCTGGTGGATGCCGTGCGCGCCGGCACTCGCCCGGTGCTGCTGATCGACTGCGCCCAGCGGCTGACGGACGCCACGCTCAACCGCCTGCTGGCGCTGCGCGCCGCCACCGCCGCCGAGGATGCGCCGTTCGGCCTGGCGCTGGCGGTAACGTCGGAGTTCGATGCGCGGCTGGAGCAGCTGAAGCACGGTCCCTTCGCCGCTCAACAGCTGCACACCATCAATCTGTTCCCCCTGACCGAGAGCCAGACCGCCGATTACGTCATCCATCAGCTGACCGCGGCCGGTGACACTAGCGGCGGACTGCTGACCGACGCTGACTTGCAACTGATCTACGCCCGCAGCCAAGGCGTTCCCGGCCGGATCAAGGTGGAGGCGCTGCGTCTGCTCAACGACAAGGCCGGCCGTAGCGGCATGCGCTGGATGGCGCTGGCGCGCCGCCCGCTGCTGATCGGCGCCGGCGTGGCGGCGCTGCTGGCGGCCGGTGTCGGGCTGTGGGCGCTCCTGTCCCCGTCCCGTCCCAACATTCCGGCGGTCACCGCCGACAGCGGCCCTTACGGAGTGAAGATGGCGAAGCGCTACGGCTTCGAGGAGCCGGCTCCGCAACCCAAGGTCGTGGAGGCGCCGCCGGGGCTGCCGCTCGTGCCGCCGCCCGAGCCGACGACACCGGCCACGACGGACGCCGCCACGCCACCGACGGACACGCCGCCGCGCACCCCCGAGGTGGCGGCTCCAGCTCCACAACCGGCGCCGCCGCCCGCGGCGCTGGCCCAGTCGGCCACGACGCCGCCGTCGGCATCGCCCAGCCCGCCGGAAACGCCGCCCGCCGCTTCGGCGCCGCAGCCCGCCCCGGCACCGGCTCAGGCCCCGGCCGTCGCCGCTGCGCCGGTCTGGAACAACAACTGGCTCAAGAACAAGCGCGCCGACCATTACACCGTGCAGCTGATCGGCGCCTACGACCCCAGCGCGCTGCAGGATTTCGTGCGCGAGCATGGGCTGGAGGGCAAGGCCGCGGTGATCCGCACCGTGCGCGACGGCAAGCCCTGGTACGTGGTGGTCACTGGCCATTACGCAACCCTCAATGAGGCGAAAGCGGCGATCGACAAGCTGCCCAAGTCGCTGCGCGCCAACGGCGCTTTCGTCCGCCGCATAGGCACCCTGCGCACGCCGCCGGGACGCTGACGGCGGCCGCCGGAGCAAAGGGATGCGCGTCGACAGCTCGCCCCTGTCCAGCAACATCAGCGTGCGGCTCCCCGCCAGCGCGGCGGCGACCGCGCTGCGTCTGGGCGCCGAGCTGTCGGCCCGGGTAAGCCGCGACCCCAACGGCCAGTGGCTGCTGGAACTGAGCGACGGCACCCGTCTAAGCGCCGACAGCACCACGCCGTTGCGCTCGGGCGAACTGCTGCGGCTGCGGGTCGCCGCCGAACAACCGACCGTGGTTCTGCAGATCCTCGCCCGCAGCGGCGGCGCTCCGCTCGAACAGGCACTGCGCCCGCTGCTGGCCAGACCGGAGGCACGCCAGCCTCTGCTGGAGACCCTGCTACCGCTGCTGACCCGCGCGCCGACCGAGCTGCCCACCTCACTGGCGCCGCTGTTGCAGACACTGCAGCGGTTCCTTTCCCGCCCCCAGGAACTCGCCGACCCAGCCGGTCTGCGCCAGCGCGTGGGAATGTCGGGGCTACTGCTGGAAGCCGGTCTGGCCAGCGCCGACCGCGCGGCGGCGACCATGCGCTTGGCCGGCGACCTGAAGGCGGCGCTGCTGCGCCTGCAGCGCGCCGCGCAGAGCCAGCCGACCCTGGACGCGGCGCGTGAGCTGGCGGCGCTGAGCGAGCGGGCGCTCAACCGCATCGAGCTGCTACAACTGCACGCCGCCCAGCCCGGCATGCTCGATCTACTGGTGGAGCTGCCGGTGCAGGTCGCTCCGCAGCAGTGGGATCTGTTGCAGCTGCGTATCCAGCAGGAGCCCCCCGAACCCGAGCGGGACGCCTCTGCGGAGACGGACGGCGGGGCTTTTCAGGTAAGACTGAACTTCACCTTCGCCGGACAGCTCCGCTTCAGCGTGGCGCTGCGGCTGCGGGGCGAGCGCATCCGGCTGACCTGGTGGAGCGAGCAGCCGGCGGTGACGGCGCTGCTGAGAGCGCATGCCGACGAGCTGGCCAGTCGGCTGCGCGCCCTCGGCCTGGAGGTGGAGGCGCTGGAGTGCCTGCAAGCGCGCGGTCCGGCCGTGGACGATCTGGCCTTGTTGCGGCGCGGAGGCATCGTCGATGAAAAAGCGTGAGCCCCAAGTCCTGGAAGGAAAGCGCCGACTGGCGGTAGCCCTCGCCTACGACGGCCGCAACGCGCCGCGCGTCAGCGCCAAGGGCGAAGGCGAGCTGGCGGAGCGCATCATCGCCACCGCCGCGGAGAACGGCGTGCCGGTGCGCAATGAGCCGGAACTGGTGGAAGTGCTGGCGCAGCTGCCGCTCGAGCACGAGATTCCCGAGCTGCTGTACCGGGCCGTGGCGGAGGTGATCGCCTTCGCCTATCTGATACGGGGCAAGTTGCCGGAAGGCTTCGTCCCGCCGGCGGAAGACGGGCCGCGAGAACCCTGACCGAGCGGTTACTGCTGCTGCTCTTTGTGCAGCAACACCACCAGATCGGCCTCCACTTGGCTCAGGCCACAGGTTTCCATGATCTCGCGTGCCGCACAGCCTTTGCGCGCCATGCGAATGGCCTGGGCGAAAGCCGCGCCGTTGCCGGAGCCGTCGCTGTTGGCCGCCAGCTGATCGAGCCGGACGCGCAGCCGGCTCAGCTCCTGCTCCAGCCGCCCCAGCTGCTGGCCCTGGCCGAGGGTACCGGCCGACAATCCCTCGAAATGCTCGATATTCTGGCTTAGCAACGCCTCAGCCGAGGCCAGGCGCCGCCGCAAAACGGCGATGCGGCGCAAGGCGATCGCGCCCAGCGCGATCGCCACCAGCGCCGCCACACCGATCAACAGCAGAATTGCCAGCTCAAGCGTAGTCATCGATCAGCGGGGGCTCGTCATGGTGTTCGCCCTGATCATCGGTCCGCTGGTCGCCGGGCGGGCGCCGTTGCGGCTTGCGCGGTGGCGGCGGAGCGTCGCGCCGCCCGTCCGGGCCGATCGGCCGGACCGGCAAGCTGGGACCGATACTGTCGACATCCGCCATGACATGCCGGCACGAGGCCTCAGATCGAGGCGACCTCCTGCCACTCCTCCTTGGTGAGCAGCTTGTTCACATCCACCAGGATCAGCAGTTCGTTATTACGGCTGACCACGCCGTAAATATAGCGGGACGATTCCTCGTTGCCGACGTTGGGCGCGGTGTCGACCTCGCTCTGCTTGACCTCCACCACCTCGGCCACCGAATCAACCAGGATGCCGGCGATCTGATCGCCCGCCTCGATCACCACGATCCGGCACGAGCTATCCGGCTCGCGCGGCGGCAAGCCGAAACGCATACGCGTATCGATCACCGTCACCACGTTGCCGCGCAGGTTGATGATGCCCATGACGAAACTGGGCGCGCCCGGCACCGGCGCGATCTCGGTCATCGGCAGCACTTCCTGCACTTGCATGACGTTGATGCCGTAGACCTCGTCGTCCAAGGCGAAGGTCACCCACTGGCTGCCGGTATCCGCCGCCTGTCGGCGTGCTGCTTCCGCCATTGCGAATCTCCGTGAATCTGTTCGGTCGTTACTGTTGATGACTCATATATCGGTCGTCGGGGCCGATTGTTTAGCCGTCCCGCCCAGCATGGCGCCGAACGCCTCGGTATCGAGCAGGGCGCAGAGATGATCCACCACCGTGCCCGCCAGCCACGGGCGGCGGCCGGCGGCGGTGCGCCATTTCACCTCCTCCGGCTCCAGCCGCAGCACTTCGCCGATGCTGCTGCACGTCAGCCCCCAGCGGCCGTCGCCCACCACCAGGATGTGCCTGGCCGGCACCGGTTCACGCCGCTTGTCCGGCGGCAACACCAGCCGGGCGGTGTCGACGATACGCACGTTGCGGTCGCGGTAGCGCAACAGCCCCAAGCACCAGTGAGGCTGATTGGGCATAGGCGTGACGCCCTGCTCCGGCCACGGAACGACGCTGTGCAGCTTGATCAGCGGCACCGCCAAATTGAGCGCGCCGACCTGGAACAGCAGCGCCTGGAACGACGGCCGCGCCCAGTCCGGCGGTCCCTGCGGCGCCGGCGGGGCTGCGGGCGCCGGTTCCGCCTGGACGACCGGCGGCGCCGGCTCCACGGCCGGGGCTTTCACCACCGCCGGCGCTTGCTCCGCCACCGCTTCCACCGCCGGTGCGGCAGGCGGCTCCGACACCACCGGCCGTACCACGACCGGCGCGACCGCCGCCGGCGGTGCCAGCGCGGCCGGATCCCAGTCCTGGATTTCCTCGCCGGGCGCCGCTTCCGGCTCCGCGGGAATCTCCTGCAGCAGCGCGTCCAGGTAGCTGAGAATCGCGTCCTGTTGCGCCACCAGACTCTTGACGGCCGGCTTGGTCATTGCTGCACCGCCTCGCTCGGATCGGGCTGCGTCGCCAGCAGCTCATCCAACAGCTGTCGATAGGCTTGGCTGCCGCGCGCCCAGGGGTGCAGCACGGTCAGCGGCACGCCCTGCTTGCTGGCCTCGCGCAGCTGGGTATCCACCGGAATGGCCCCCGACCAGACCTGGCCTGGATAACTACTGCGCAGCTCGCGCAGCGACTCCAGCGAAGCGCGGGTGCGGCGGTCGAACAAGGTCGGCACGATGCGGTACGGCAGCGGCTGCGGACGCGAGCGCTGCACCATGTTCAAGGTGTGAACCATCCGCTCCAACCCTTTCAGCGCCAGGAACTCGGTCTGCACCGGTATCAGCAGCTCGTCGCAGGCCGCCAGCGCGTTGACCATGAGCACGCCCAGCATGGGCGGACAATCGAGCACCGCGAACTCGAAGCGGTCGGCCAGTGCCCGCAGCGAACGGCGAATCACCAGGCCCATGCCTGAACGGCCACTGAGCTGGCGGTCGAGGGTGGCGAGCGCGGTCGACGCCGGCAACAGTGCCAGGCCCGGCACCGAGGTGGCACGCACCACCGCGGCCGCGTTGCTACCGTCGCCGACACCGTTGAAGAGGTCGTAGACGCTGGGTTCGATCGCCTCGGGATCGAAGCCGAAATAGCTGGTGAGCGAGCCGTGCGGGTCGAGGTCGACCAGCAGCGTGCGCCGGCCGCGCAGCGCCAGCAGCCCCCCCAGATTGACGGCCGTGGTGGTCTTGCCCACTCCGCCCTTCTGGTTGGCGACGGCCCAGGTCCTCATGGCTGCGCCCCACTCGCCGGCGGGGGCGGCAGGCCAACTTCCGACAACCGCACCGTGCTCTCTTCGCGCAGCACGTCCATCTCGTAGCGGCTATCCGGCGTGGCCAGCACCACCAGCGCCACCCGCCTGTTCTGGCTGCGCCCCTGGGCAGAGGCGTTGTCCGCCACCGGTCGATACTCGCCGAACCCGACCGCGGCTAGCCGCTCCGGCGCGATGCCTTCCTCCGCGAACAGCCGCACCACCCGCGCCGCGCGCGCCGCCGACAGCTCCCAGTTGGACGGATAGAGCCAGGTGTTGATCGGATTGTTGTCGGTGAAGCCCTCCACCCGGATCGGGTTGGGGAAGGGCTTGAGGATCTGGGCGATCTGGTGCAGCACCGGGACCGCCTGCGGATTGAGCTCGCCGCTGCCGCTGGCGAACAGGATGCTGGTGCTCAGCTCGATCTCCATCCACAGCTCGGTGCGGCGGACGGTGATCAGCTCGCTCTCGATCAGCGGTCGCAACGCCACCACCACCTGCTCGGTCATGCGCTGCAGGGCGCCGCCCAGCTCGGGCGAGGCGTTTAGCACGTCGCCGTCGTTGATGGTGATGCCGGTGGGGATGTCCACCCTATCGACCATGTGATCCGGCAGCGGCATGTTGCGCGGCACCACGTCCAGGGCCAGCGCCACCTGCTCGCGGGTGCGCGCCAGCTCGCCGATCTGGATCGGCTCGATGGTGCGCGCCGGCGTATGGAACGCCGCGATCAGCGAGTGCGACAGCGTCCGGTACTTGCCCTCGTTGACCGAGGACACCGCGTACATCACCACGAAGAAGGCGAACAACAGCGTGAGGAAGTCGGCATAGGACACCATCCACCGCTCGTGGTTGTTCGCCTCCTCCTGCGTTTTCTTTCTTCGTGCCATGGCTTGCCTCGACCGTGGTCGGCGCGACCGCCCGCTAGCCGTACAGGAAACCGCGCAGCTTGGTTTCGATCGCCCGCGGGTTCTCACCCTCCGAGATCGACGCGAACGCCTCGATGAGCATCTCCCGTTCCCGCACCTGGTCGTGGATCAGCGCCTTGAGCTTGTGCGCTGTCGGCAGGAACAGCAGGTTGGCCGAGCCGACGCCGTAGATGGTGGCCACGAAGGCCACCGCGATGCCCGGGCCGAGCTTGCTCGGGTCGGCCAGGTTGTTCATCACGTGAATCAGGCCCAGCACCGCGCCGATGATGCCGATGGTCGGCGCGTAGCCGCCCAGCGACTCGAACACCTTGGCGGCGGACATCTCGACGTGTTCCTGGGTTTCCAGGTCGACCTCGAGCATGCGGCGGATCGCCTCCGGCTCGCTGCCGTCCACCAGCAGCTGCAGCCCCTTGGCGACGAAGGGATCGCTCTGCTGCTCGATCAGCGACTCCAACCCGAGCAGGCCATCGCGCCGGGCGGTGTGACTCCACTCCATGATCTGCTGGATGCGTTGCTCCGGATCGCTCTTGGGCGGCACGAACACCCAGCCCAGCCGCTTCAGCGCGAGCTTGAAGATGGGCATCGGCGTTTGCAGCAGCACCGCGCCGAAGGAGCCGCCCATGACGATCAGGAACGCGGTCAGCTGCAGCAACGAATCGAGGTGCCCGCCCTCCAGGGCATTGCCCAGCAGGATGGCGGTGAAGCCGACCAGAATGCCGATCAGGGAGAGAATATCCATGCGTGTCAGACCATCCTCGCCAGCTCGGCGCCGACCGCATCCAGCGGCAGCACCCGATCCGACAGGCCAGCCTTGGCCACCGCCGCCGGCATGCCGTAGATCACGCTCGTGGCCTCATCCTGAGACCACACCGTGGAGCCGGTCTGCTTGAGCAGCCGCGCGCCTTCGCAGCCATCCGAGCCCATGCCGGTCAGCACCACGGCCAAGACTCGGCCGGGACAGGCGCGCGCAGCCTCGGTGAAGGCGATGTCGACGCTGGGCTTGTACAGCTGATCGGGCGTCGCCGCGAAAATGCGCGCCGTCAACTGGCCGCCAGCCGCGCGCAGCCCCAGTTGCTGGCCGCCGGGCGCCAGCAGCGCCCGACCGGGCAGCAGCGGATCACCGTCGGCGGCCTCCTTCACCGAGATCGCGCACAGCTCGTTGAGCCGCTCGGCGAAGGCGGCGGTGAAGCTGGCCGGCATGTGCTGGATCAGCAGGATCGGCAGCGGGAACGACGCCGGCAGCTGGGTCAGCACCCGCTGCAGCGCCACCGGCCCGCCGGTCGAGGTACCGATCACCACCAGGCTGTAGCGGCCGGCGCGCACCGGTTCGGCCGCGCGCCGCTCCGCCACCGCCGGCCGCGGCGCAACCGGCGCGACACCGGCACGGACCGCCGCGGAAGCCGGCGTCGCCGCCGGAGCGGCCGCCGGCGCGGAGGTCGGAGCCGGAGCCGGGGCCGCCGGCCGCGGCAGTTCGAACCGACCGCGGGCGCGCCGGCCCAGCTCGCGCACCCGCGCCTGCAGCTGGCGCTTGACCTGCTCGGCGTCAGCGGAGATATCGGCGAAGCGCTTGGGCAGGAAATCCATGGCGCCGGCGTCGAGGGCCTGCAGCGTCGCGTGCGCGCCCTCGTAGGTAAGCGAGGAGAACATGAGGATCGGCGTAGGCCGCACTCGCATGATCTCGCGCACCGCGGTGATGCCGTCCATCACCGGCATTTCGATGTCCATGGTGACCACATCCGGCCGCAGGAGCTGGACCTGCTCGATGGCCTCGCGGCCGTTGGCGGCCTCGCCCACCACCTCCAGCTCCGGATCGACCTGCAGCATGTCGCGGATACGCCGCCGGAAAAAGCCGGAATCGTCCACGACCAGCACACGCAACTTCACTTGCCAAAACCTCCCGACGTCGACGTCGGTTTACATTCGCGAACCAAACGATTTGATCAGGCTGGGGATGTCGACGATCAGCGCGATCCGCCCATCGCCGGTGATGGTGGAGCCGGCCAACCCCGGCAGCCCCTGCAGCATCGCCCCCAGCGGCTTGATCACCACTTCTTCCAGGCCGAGCACTTCGTCCACCACGAAGCCGATGGCCTGGTTGCCGAGCAGCACGGTCACCACCTGGCGCTCGCCGGTGGCGGCCTCGTATTTCCTGACGGTGCCGGCCATGCCGGCCAGCCAGCGCTCGATGAAGAACAGCGGCATGGCCTTGTTGCGCACCATCACCACCAGGCGCCCATCCACCACGTTGGTCCGCTCGGGATCCAGCTCGAAGATCTCGCGCACCACCGACATCGGCAGCGCGAACTTGCGGCCCTGCACCATCACCATCAGCGTGGGCAGGATCGCCAGGGTCAGCGGCACCTTGATCTTCATCGTGGTGCCCTCGCCCAGCTTGGAATGGATCTCGACGGTACCGTTGAGCTGAGAGATGCGGGTCTTCACCACGTCCAGGCCGACACCGCGTCCGGAGACGTCGGAGATCTGGTTCTTGGTGGTGAAGCCGGCCATGAAGATCAGGTTGAAGCAGTCCTGATGATCGAGGCGCGCCGCCGACTCGCGATCCATCAGGCCCTTCTCCACCGCTTTGCGGCGCAGGAACTCGGGATCCATGCCCCGGCCATCGTCGGAGATGGTCAGCAGGATGTGATCACCCTCTTGCTCGGCGGACAGGCGCACCTTGCCCACCCGCGGCTTGCCCGCCATTTCGCGGTCGGCTGGCTCCTCGATGCCGTGGTCGACGGCGTTGCGCACCAGGTGGATCAACGGATCGGCCAACGCCTCGACCAGGTTCTTGTCCAGGTCGGTTTCCTCGCCGCGTAGCTCCAGCTCCACCTCCTTGTTGAGGCTGCGCGCCAGATCGCGGATCAGGCGCGGGAAGCGGCCGAACACCTTCTTGATCGGCTGCATCCGCGTCTTCATCACCGCGGTCTGCAGATCGGAGGTCACCAGCTCCAAATCGGCCACTGCCTGGTTCATACGCTCGTCGTTGAGCAAGCCGCGCAGGGTGCTGAGGCGGTTGCGCACCAGCACCAGCTCGCCGACCAGGTTCATGATGTCGTCGAGTTTGGCGGTATCGACTCGGACCGTGGCCTCGCCGCTCTTGGCCTTGCGGCTGTCGGCATCGTCGTCGTCGGCGTCCTTCGCCTTCGGCGCCGCCGGCTCGACCGCCTTGGCAGCCACCGGCGCCGCGGCCTTCGGCGCGACGGCGGGCTTGGCCGCCGGCTTCGGCGCCGCCGTGCCCGGCGCCCGCCCCTTGCCGTGCAGGCTATCGAGCAGCTGCTCGAATTCTTCCTCGCTGATCTGATCGTCGGCACCGCCCTGGGCCGGCGGCGCCGCGACCGCGGCCGCCTTGGGCGCGCCTACCGGTGGCTTGCCCTTGCCGTGCAGGGCGTCCAGCAGCTGCTCGAATTCCTCGTCGGTGATGTCGTCGCTGCCGGCCGCTGCCGGCGCGGCGGCCGGCGTGGCCGGTGCCGCCTGGGCGTTGTCGTCGAGCGCGTTCAGCAGCGCCTCGAACTCCTGATCGCTGATGTCGCCGGCGTTCTCCGCCGCGCTCACCACGGGATCGACGGCCGGAGCCGGGCTCGCCGCCGGCGCGGCCGGCTGGGGCGGCTGCTCGGAATCGGGGTGGTTGAGCGCCTCCAGCGCCTGCAGCAGCTCCGGCGGGGCGGGGCGCGGCTCGCGGCCGTCTTCGAGGTCGCCGAATTGCGCCTGCACCACGTCCAGCACCTTCAGCACCACGTCCATCAATTCGGGCGTGATGGTCTTGTCGCCCTGACGCAGCAGGTTGAACAGATCCTCGGTGCGGTGGCAGACCGCCACCAGCGCGTCGAAATTGAGGAAGCCGGCGCCGCCCTTGATGGTGTGGAACCCACGGAAAACGGCATTGAGCAGCTCCCGATCGTCCGGGCGCTGCTCCAGATCGACGAGTTGCTCCTGCAACTGCTCGAGGATCTCGCGCGACTCGATCAGGAAATCCTGAACGATATCATCGTCTGTGTCGTAGGCCATGCGGCACCCTGGAAACGCTAGAAACCCAGACTCGAGAGGAGATTGTCGACGTCGTCCTGGCCGCTGACGAACTCGGCGTCGTCACCGCGGCCGGGAATGCGCGGCCCCTCACCATTGGTTAAAGCCCCATTGGCTATATCGGCAGCGTTCCGATTTTCATCAGTGGTGCCTTCGCGCCCGCCGGAGATCCGCACCAGCTTCACCAGGTTGTCCTCGACCTCCTGCACCAGGTTGATCACCCGGCGGATGATCTGGCCGGTGAGGTCCTGGAAGCTCTGCGCCATGAGCGCCTCGGTGAGATTGCTCTGCACCTTGCCGGTCAGTTCCTCGGCATCGCTGAGGAAGGCCTCCATCTCGCGGCTGAGGTTGCGGAACTCCTCGACCGACATCTGCCGGTTGCGGAACCGCGCCCACTCGCCGCGCAGCGCCTGCGCCTTGCCACCGAGCGTCTCCATGGCCGGCATGCTCTGCTCGATCGCGTTGAGCGTGCAGGTGGCGGCCTGCTCGGTCATGGTGATGACGTAGTTCAGCCGCTCACGCGCGTCGGGGATCTCGTGGGCGGTGAGCTCGGTGATCCGGGTATCGAGGCGGAATGCCTTGAGTGATTCGTGCAACTCACGGGTCAGCAGCCCCAGCTCGCGGAACAGCGCGCTCTCGCGCACCCGCGTCAGTTCATCGACGATACGCTCGGCCTGCTCGGTCTCGCCCCGCTGCAGGCTCTCCACCAGGCGTTGCGCGGCGTCCAGGTACTGCTGCTTGTTTTGATCTTCGGGAATCATAGAGGATCAGCTCCCGGTGCCGGCATTCACACGCTCGAAGATCTTCTCGATTTTTTCCTTGAGGGTGATCGCGGTGAACGGCTTGACGATGTAGCCGTTCACGCCGGCCTGAGCGGCGGCGATGATCTGCTCGCGCTTGGCTTCGGCGGTCACCATCAGCACCGGCAGGTGGCAGAGCTCCGGATCGGCGCGCACGTGCTTGAGCAGCTCGAGCCCGGTCATGCCCGGCATGTTCCAGTCGGTGATCAGGAAATCGAAACCGCCCTTCTTGAGCATCGGCAGCGCGGTGTTGCCGTCGTCCGCTTCATGCGTGTTCGTGAACCCCAAGTCCCGCAGGAGGTTCTTGATGATTCGCCGCATCGTGGAGAAATCGTCCACGATCAGGATCTTGATGTTCTTGTCGATCTGCACCTGACAACCCCCTATGAGGCCGATCGCCCTGCAAGGCACGTCTTATCTATATCCAATCGGCCATTTGAGCCTTGAGCTTTAGCAGGATCCGGCCGTGGATCTGGCTGACCCGCGATTCGCTGACCCCCAACACGGCACCGATCTCCTTGAGGTTCAGCTCTTCGTCGTAGTAAAGCTGCATCACCAGCTGCTCGCGCTCGGACAGGCTGGCGATGGCGGCCGCCAGCGACGCCTGAAATCCTTCCTGCTGCAGATGCCCCAGCGGGTTGGGTTCGTCCGCCGCGATTTCCGGCGTTTCCCCCGATTCGGGGTCTTCCTGGTCGATGCTGAAGATCTTCGAGGACGCGACATCCTGAAGAATCTGATGATATTCGTCCAGACTGATGCCCAGCCGCTCGGCCACCTCGGCATCCTTGGCGTCGCGCCCCGTCTCGCGCTCGATGGCATGGATCGCCTCCGCCACCTCCCGCGCCTTGCGGTGCACCGAGCGCGGGGTCCAGTCCAGGCGACGGATCTCATCCAGCATGGCGCCGCGGATGCGAATCCCGGCATAGGTCTGGAAACTGGCGCCCTGCGAGGCGTCGTACTGCTTGTACGCCTCCAGCAGGCCGATCATGCCGGCCTGGATCAGATCCTCCAGCAGCACCGACGGCGGCAGGCGGCTGATCAGGTGCATGGCGATACGCTTGACCAGCGGCGCGTACTGCACCACCAGATCGTTGTCGGTCTGACGCTGTACCTGCGAGTACATGGCGTGGCCGAGCATCACACAGCCTCCCCGTAACCGGCGCTGAACTGAATCAGCCGCTCGACGAAGAACTCCAGCCTGCCGTCGGCGCTGTCCGGCAGCGGCCAGCGCTCCACCCGCTTGGCCAGCTCGCCGACGGCGCGCGCCGCCGGACTGCTCGGATAGGCCAGCACCACCGGCCGTTGCCGCTGCACGGCCCGGCGCAGGTACTCGTCCTCGGGAATGGCGCCGGCGTAATCCAGAGTCAGGTCGAGGAACTTGGTGCAAACCCGCGACAGCTTGGTGAACAGCGCATGGCCTTCGGTGGGATTGCGCACGCGGTTGGCCACCATGTGGAAGCGGCTGACGCCGTGATCGCAGTTGAGCACTTTGATCAGGGCATAGGCGTCGGTGATCGACGACGGCTCGTCGCACACCACCACCAGCACCTCGCGCGCCGCGCGCACGAAACTGACCACGCCGTCGGAGATGCCGGCGGCGGTGTCGATGACCAGGTAATCGAGGTCGTGGTTCAGTTCGGAGAAGCTGCGGATCAACCCGGCGTGCTCGGCCGAGGTCAACTCCGCCATGCGCTGGATGCCCGAGGCCGCCGGCACGATGCGCACGCCGCCGGGGCCTTCCACCAGCACTTCCTCCAGCGTCGCCCGGCCCTCGATCACGTGCGCCAGGTTGTACTTTGGGCTCAGCCCCAGCAGCACATCGACGTTGGCCAATCCCAGGTCGGCGTCCAGCAGCATCACCTCGCGCCCGAGGCTGGCCAGCTGCACCGACAGGTTGACCGACAGGTTGGTTTTGCCGACACCGCCCTTGCCGCTGGTGACGGCGATCACCTTTACCGGTTTGGGATTGACCATTCGTCTGAGCCCTGCCGCCTGATCATTATTAGCGATCGTGCGCATTGACCACTCCGCCGAAGGTCAGCGCCAAAGTTTCGTCGTCGGATTCCTGGCGGTAGTTTTCGGCCAACGTGCGCGCCTGTTCGATCAGCTTATCACTACGTGCCGGTTGAAGGTCCTCCGGCACCCGCTGCCCCGTGCCCAAGTAGGCGACCGGCAGCTGATGGCGCAGCACCGCGGTCAGCGCACCGCCCAGGCTGGTGGCTTCGTCGAGCTTGGTGAGGATGCAGGCCACCGGCTTGACCCGGGCGAACGCCCGCACCGTCTCCGACAGCGCCGCCAGCTGGGCATTGGCCGACAGCACCAGGTAGCTGCGGATCGGCAGCCCGCTGGCGGCCAGGGTGTGGAACTGCTCCGACAGCCCCATGTCGCGCTGGCTCATGCCGGCGGTATCGATCAGCACCAGCCGCTTGTCGCGCAGATCGGCCAGCTGGGTCTTCAGCTCGGTCGGGTTGGTGGCGGTGTACACCGGCACGCCGAGGATGCGCGCGAAGTTGCGCAGCTGATCCTGGGCGCCGATACGGAAGTTGTCGGTGGTGAGCAGCGCCACGCTGTTACGGCCGTGCCGCAGCACGAAACGCGCCGCCAGCTTGGCGACCGTGGTGGTCTTGCCGACGCCGGTGGGGCCGACCATGGCGACGATGCCGCCGCGGTCGAGGATGTCGTCGTTGGTCACCGGCGTGTTCTTGGCGATCACCGCCAGGGCCCGCTGGAAGGCCCGCTCCGGATCGGCCTCGCCGCCGAAGTGGTCGGCCAGCTTGCGGCAGACGTCGGCGCCCAGGCCGAGCTCGTGCAGCTGCCGCAGCAGCGTGGCGCGCACCGGCTGACGCCGCGCCTGCTGCTGCCAGTCGAGCAGCGACAGCTGGTTCTCGAACAGGCTGCGCAGCATCTTGAGCTCCTGGCGCATGGCCTGGATCGCGGGATCCTGGATCCATTCCACCGCCGGCGCCACGCTCGGCTGCGGCCGGCTCTGCGGCTGCGGTTCCGGCTGCGGCGGCTCGGCGAAGGAAATGGCGTCGCTGAGATCGTCATCGACGCTCACGCTCAGGCGGGCGCCGCGCGGCGGCTCGGCGGGCGCAGCCGCTGGCCGCGCCTTCGCCGGCGCGGCGGCTGGCTGCTCGGGCCGCGCCGCTGTCCCCTGCTCGCCTTTCTGCGTGCGCTCTAGGACCTGCGCGAACAGGCTGGCCGGCCGCGTCTCCGCCGACGCCGCGGGCCGCTCGGCCGCCGCGGCCTGGATCACCCGCTCGTCGTAGTCCACCGCCGCGACCACCTCGACCCCGCCCTCGACATTGCGGCTGGAGAGAATCACCGCCTCCGGACCCAGCTCCTCCCGCACCTTGCGGATGGCCTGGCGCATGTCCTGAGCAAAGACGCGTCTGATCTTCATAGTTCCCACCTACTGCCTTGCCGCCGCGTTGCGCTAGGCCCTGGTCATCTGGGCCTGGCCGATGTTGGCGACGATGCGAACCTGTTTGTCGTCCGGTACCTCGTTGTACGAGAGCACGTGCAGACTCGGGATGGCGTGCCGGGTCAGCCGGTACAGCCAGCTGCGCAGCTGCGGCGAAGTCAGCAGCACCGCCGGTTGTCCCGCCATTTCCTGACGCTGCGCGCTCTCAGCCAGCGAACGCTGCAATCGCTCGGCCAACCCTGGTTCGAAGCCGCCGATGCCGCCGCTGGCGCCCTGGATGGTGTCTAGCAACAACTGTTCCAGCTGCGGATCGAGGGTGATCACTGGCAGCTCTTTTGCCATGCCGGCAATGCTTTGCACGATCATCCGACCCAGCGCCTCGCGTACCGCGACGGTCAATTGACTCGCGTCGCGGGTCCGGGTGCCGTGTTCCGTCAAAGCTTCGACGATGGTGCGGGTGTCGCGGACCGGTACCCGCTCCTCCAGCAGGTTCTGCATGACCTTGACCACCACCGACAGTGGCAAGGTGTTGGGCGTGAGCTCCTGGACCAGCTTGGGCTGGGACTGCGCCAGCATGTCCAGCAGCTTCTGGACCTCCTCGTGGCCGAGCAGCTGGTGGGCGTGGTTCTGGATCACCTGCGACAGATGGGTGGCGACCACCGTGCTGGCGTCGACCACGGTGTAACCCATGGTCTGGGCGTAGTCGCGCTGGGCGGGGTCTATCCACACCGCCTCCAGCCCGAACGCCGGGTCGCGGGTGGGAATGCCCTGCAGGCGGCCCGCCACGCTGCCCGGATTGATCGCCAGCTCCTTGTTCGGCAGCACCTCGGCTTCGGCGATCGGCACGCCGTGCACGCTGATCCGGTACATGTTCGGGCCGAGATCGAGGTTGTCGCGGATGTGGACCGGCTGGATCAGGAAGCCGAGATCCTGCGACAGCTTCTTGCGTACGCCCTTGATGCGGGTCAGCAGCTGCCCGCCCTGCTTGCGGTCCACCAGGGGTATCAGTCCGTAGCCGACCTCCAACCCGATCACGTCCACCGGCTGCACGTCGTCCCAGCTCAACTCCTTGGTCTCGGCCGAGGGCGCCTGGGCCGGCTCCGCGGGCCGGACCGCCGCGGCGGTCGACGCCATGGCCGCTTGCCGCTCCTTGACGATCATGCGATAGGCGACGTAGCCGCAAACCGCCGCGAACAGCAGGAACGGTACGTTGGGCATGCCGGGAATGAGGCCGATGAAGCCGATGATGCCGCCGGCCACCATCAGCACCCGCGGATTGCCCAGCAGCTGCTTCATGACCTCGCGGGTCATGTCCTGGGCCTTGGAAACGCGGGTGACCAACACGGCGGTGGCGGTGGACAGCACCAGCGCCGGAATCTGCGCCACCAGACCGTCGCCGATGGCCAGCAGCAGATAGGTCTTGCCGGCGTCGCCGAAGCTCATGTCGTGCTGCAGCACGCCCACCAGGATGCCGCCGATGATGTTGATGAACATGATCAGGATGCCGGCGATGGCGTCGCCGCGCACGAACTTCGAGGCACCGTCCATGGAGCCGTAGAAGTCGGCCTCGGTGGCCACCTCGGCGCGGCGCTCGCGCGCCTGCTCCTGGGTGATGAGGCCGGCGTTGAGATCGGCGTCGATGGCCATCTGCTTGCCGGGCATGGCGTCGAGCGTGAAGCGCGCCGACACTTCCGACACGCGTCCGGCGCCCTTGGTGATCACGATAAAGTTGATCACGGTGAGGATGGCGAACACCACGATGCCGATGGTGTAGTTGCCGCCCACCACGAACTCGCCGAACGACTCGATCACATGACCGGCAGCGCCCGTACCCTCGTGGCCGTTGAGCAGCACCACGCGCGTGGAGGCGACGTTCAGCGCCAGTCGGAAAAGCGTCGCCACCAGGATGACCGTCGGGAAAATGACGAAGTCCAGCGGCCGCAGCGCGTAGATGCAGACCATCAGCACGATCAGGCTGAGGACGATGTTGAACGTGAACAACAAGTCCAGGGCCAGCGGCGGCAGCGGCACCACGATCATGGCCAGCAGCGCCAGCACCAGCAGCGGCGTGCCCAGCCCGCGGCTGACGTAACTGCGTAAGTTGTTGAGAGCTAACGCGTTCATACCGGCTTACCGCGCTTGCGCAAGTACTCCACCAGTTCTTGGGGGACTTCCGGCTGCGGTCGTTGCGGCCACTGCCCATGCAGGCCGGCGGTACGCAGCTGGAAGATGTAGGCCAGCACCTGAGCGCAGGCCAGGTACAATCCGGCGGGAATCTCCCGCTCCAGGTCGGTGGTGTAATACAAAGCACGTGCCAGCGGCGGCGCCTCGAAAATCGGCACCTTGTGCTCGGCGGCCAGCTCGCGGATGCGCGCCGCCATCAGATCGGTGCCCTTGGCCACTACCTGCGGCGCGCGCATCTTGAGCTGGTCGTACTTGAGCGCGACCGCGTAGTGGGTCGGGTTGGTGACCACCACGTCGGCCTTGGGCACGTTCTCCAGCATGCGGCCCTGGGCTATCTGCCGCTGCATCTGCCGCAGCCTGCCCTTGACCTCCGGCTTGCCCTCGGTCTCCTTGTACTCGTCCTTGACCTCCTGCTTGGTCATCTTCAGCTTGTTGCGCAGGTCCCAGAGCTGATACGGAACGTCCACCGCCGCCACCAGCACCAGCGCCGCCGACAGCAGGAAGAAGGCGCGGAAGAACAGCGCCATGCCGTGCGCCAGGCCGGTCTCCAGCGACTCGCCGCCGAGCGCGACGAAATCCTGACGGTGCCACCACAGCATCGCCACGCCGACCGCGCCGACGATGGCCACCTTGATCAACGACTTCAGCAGCTCGATCAGCGCGCGCAGCGCGAACATGCGCTTGAGCCCCTTGAGCGGATCGAGCTTCTCCAGCTTGGGCATCCACGCCTGGGTGTTGAACGACCAGCCGCCCAGCGCCACCGAGGCGCCGATCGCCACCACCACCATGATCAGCGCGAACGGCGCCACCACCAGCAGCCCCTCGGCGATCGAATGCTGCAGCAGCCGCAGCGGCGCGCCGGGATCGAAGATGGTTTCGCGGCTCAGGCGGAAATTACGCTCGATGACGTCGGTAAGGCCGCGGCCCATGAAGTCGCCGAGCATCATCAGCGCCGCCGCCGCCGCCAGCATGACCAGCGTGGTGTTGAGCTCGCGCGAGCGCGGAATCTGGCCTTTCTCTTTCGCCTCGCGCCGACGTTTCTCGGTAGGTTGTTCTGTGCGTTCTTGGCCGTCTTCGTTTTCCTGAGCCATGGGGCCGCCTCGTCACGGTGACGCCGGATTGACGGATACCGGCCACGGCTACAGGAATCGTGCCAACGCCCCGACGGGGCTTCGGGAAGGCGTGGAAAACGATACGGCGCTCAGCCGCCCAGCAACCGGCGCGCCGCGCCGAACGCCTGCCCCCACAGCTCCATCAGCCGCGGTTGCAGCACCGGCAGCACCAGCAGCAGCAACGCCAGAAAACCGACCAGCATGGTCACCGGAAAGCCGACCGAGAAGATGTTCATCTGCGGCGCGGCCCGAGTCATCACGCCCATGGCCAGCTGCACCACCAGCAGCACCGCCACCGCCGGCAGCGCCAGCAGCACGCCGCCGGCGAACATCTGCGAAGCGAAGGCGGCCACGCCGAGGAAATCGTGGCGCGCCAGGCCGACGCCGCCCACCGGCAGCGAGCGGAAACTCTCGGCCAGCAGTTCGATCAGGATCAGATGGCCGCCCAGGCTCAGGAACAGCAGCGAGGCGACGATCACCAGGAACTGCGAAATCACGGGCAGGGTCATGCCGCTCTGCGGATCGACCATGGTGGCGAAGCCCAATCCCATGTTCAGGCCGATCGTCTCGCCGGCGATGGCGGCGGCCTGGAACGCCATGGCCAGCACCAGCCCCAGCAGCATCCCGGCCAGCAGCTCCTGCGCGCCGATCAGCGCCGCCTCCACCGACAGCAGATCGACCGCCGGCACCGGCCCGACCGCCGGCATCACCGCCACCGCCAGCGCCAGGCTGAATAGAATCCGCACCCGCACCGGCACCTGCAGATTGGCGAACAGCGGCGCGGTGATCAGCAGCGCGCCGATGCGGATCCACGGCCAGACGAAGCCGCCGATCCAGGCGGCGATCTGAGCGTCGGTGAAGTGCATGTCAGCCTCGAGCCCCCGTTACCGGATCCGTTCCCTCCCCCCTCGCGGGGGAGAGCGTAGCGAGGGGGCTGACAGGACGAAGGGGGCAAACAACCCGCGCAGCACAACGCACGACACCGGAAACTGGACGCCCTCCCCCGCCTTCGCGACCGCTGAGCGCATGCGCCAAAACCTAGTGCGCGTAGCCGACCAGCTCCGGGATGCCGGTGAACAGCCCGTGCGTGAAGTCCAGCAACACGGTCAGCATCCACGGCGCGGCGATGAACAGCGTCAGCGCCAGCACCGCCAATTTCGGCACGAAGCTCAGGGTCTGCTCGTTGATCTGGGTGGCGGCCTGGAACATGCCGATCACCAGACCGGCGGCCAGTGCCGCCAGCAACGCCGGCGCGGCCAGCAGCACCACCACCCACAGGGCGCGGTGACCGAGTTCGACGACGAGATCCGGAGTCATGCGACGGCTCCTCGCTAGATGAAAAAGCTGGCGGCGAGCGTGCCCATGATCAGCGACCAGCCGTCCACCAGGACGAACAGCATGATCTTGAACGGCAAGGAAATGATCATGGGCGACAGCATCATCATGCCCATCGACATCAGCACGCTGGCCACCACCAGGTCGATCACCAGGAACGGCAGGAAGATGATGAAGCCGATCTGAAAGGCGGTCTTGAGCTCGCTGGTGAGGAAGGACGGAATCAGGATCGACAGCGGCAGCTGATCGGGGCTCTCCACCGGCTCGCGCTGGGCGATGCGCATGAACAGCGCGATATCGCTCTCCCGGGTCTGCGCCACCATGAACTTGCGCAGCGGCTGCGATGCCGCCTTCAGCGCCTGATCCGACGGCAGCTGCTCGTTCAGATAGGGCTGCAGCGCCACCGTGTTTATCTCCTCGAACACCGGCGCCATGACGAACAGCGTGAGGAACAGCGCCAGCCCTATCAGCACCTGGTTGGACGGCGCGGCGGCGGTGCCCAGCGCCGTACGCAGCAGGCTCAGGACGATGATGATGCGGGTGAACGCGGTCATCATGAGCAGCGCTGCCGGCAGCAGCGTCAGCAGCGTCATGAAGACCAGGATCTGGAAGCTCACGCTGTACGTTTCACCGGCAGCGGTGTTCTGAACGGTGAAAGCCTCCAGCGCCGGCACCGCCCCTTGCGCCGCCGCCGACAGCGGCGTCAGCGCCAGCAGCGCCAAGCCCAGGCCGCGCAGCCAGCGGCGGCCGTTGAAACCCGCGATGTGGAGGAGCACTGGTTCTATTTCTCGCCCTGCGACTGCATCGCTCTGCGCAGCCGCTCCGCAAACGAAACGTCCTGTGCCTTGGCCGACGCCACCGGCGGCGTGCCCAGCCCGTCCAAAGGCTTGTCCAGCACATGCAAGGTCTGTACCCGGCCGGGAGCGACCCCCAACAGCAGCTGCTGGTCGCCGACCTGCAGCAGCACCACCCGCTCGCGCTGCCCGACCGCCACGCCGGCCAGCACCCGCAGCTGCCCGCCGCCGCTGCCGCCGACCGCTCCCATGCGCCGCAGCATCCAGGCCAGCCCGACGATGGCGGCGATCACCACCGCCAAGCCGAAGATCAGCCGCAGCAGCGAACCGGCGTCGACACTCGGCGCGGCGGGCGCCTGCTGGGCGGCGGTGGCGGCGGTGGCGGCGGTGGCCGTCAAAACACCGACGATCGGGACCAGCGAGCGCCAAATCTTTGATCGGGTCGGAACGAGCGCTTTAGACAAGGACATGCGGATACACCAACATCGAGAGAGTGGCCATCGCTGGCCTGGACGGTGGCCGGGAAAGACGTGAGGACCGTGGCTGCTGGCGAAGGCCCTGCCCTCGCCAGGCGCCATCGGCCCCGCCGGCGAGCGCGGCGGGGCCTTCGCCTCTAGCGCAGCTTCTTCACCCGCTCGGCCGGACTGACCACGTCGGTCAGGCGAATGCCGAAGCGCTCGTTCACCACCACCACTTCGCCGTGAGCGATCAAGGTGCCGTTGACCAGCACGTCCAGCGGCTCGCCGGCCAGGCGGTCGAGCTCCACCACCGAGCCTTGATTGAGCTGCAGCAGGTTGCGGATCGGGATCTTGGTGCGGCCGATCTCCATGGACAGCGTCACCGGAATGTCGAGGATCACATCCAGGTTGAGCTCCTCGTCGACCGGCTCCTTGGTGGGATCCTCCTGCAATTCCTCGAGCGGGGCCGGCTGCGCCTTGTCCCTCTTGGCGTCGACGGCCGCCTGCTCGGCCATGGCCGCCGCCCAGTCGTCGTCGAGTCGATTGATTTCGTCGCTCATTTCGGTTGTCTCAGATTCGGGATGAGATCGCGATCACCCGGCCGGCGGACCGTACCGGTGATCTTCACCGCGTTGCTACCGTCGAACACGCCGAAGCGCCCCTTGAACACCGGAATGTCCTCGGCGAACACGGTGACCAGCTCCGGCATCTCGATGGGAATGATGTCGCCCGGCCGCAGGTTACGCAGATCGCGCAGGCTGATGTCGACCTCGGTGAGCAGCGCGGAAATGGTCACCATGGCCGACTTCATTTCCTCGCGCAGCGAGCGGGTCCAGCGCTCGTCGACTTCGTTGCGGTCGCTCTGCACGCCGGCGTCGAGCAAATCGCGGATCGGCTCGATCATGGTGTAAGGCAGGGTGACGTGCAAATCCCCGCCGCCGCCTTCCAGCTCCACCCGGAACCGGCTCACCACCACCACCTCGGTGGGGCTGACGATGTTGGCGAACTGCGGGTTGACCTCGGAGCTCTGGTACTCGAACTCCACGTTCAGCACCGGCCCCCAGGCCTGCTTGAGGTCGATGAACGCCTGGTTGAGCACGTTGCGGATCACCCGCTGCTCGGTGGCGGTGAATTCCCGTCCCTCGATCTTGGCGAAGAACCGGCCGTCGCCGCCAAAGAAATTGTCCACCAGGATGAACACCAGCTTGGGATCGACCACGAACAAGCCGGTGCCGCGCAACGGCTGCACCTTCACCAGATTCAGGCTGGTGGGTACGTACAGGGTGTGGACGTACTCGCCGAACTTCATCATCTCCACACCGCCCACCGACACCTCCGGCGTGCGGCGCAGCATGTTGAACAGGCCGATGCGGAACAAGCGGGCGAAGCGCTCGTTGATCATCTCCAGCGTGGGCATGCGCCCACGCACGATGCGCTCCTGTGAATTGAAGTCGTAGGCGCGGACTTGGCCGTCGGGCCCCTGGTCCTGCTCGGTTTCGACCGTACCGTCGTCGATACCGTGCAGCAGCGCGTCGATCTCGTCTTGACTGAGAATGTCGTGAGTGGCCATGACTACTGCATCACGAAGCCGGTGAAGTACAGATCCTCGATCCGGCCGGGCACCATACGCGTCTCCAACACCCTGTTGATCTCGTTCAGCGCTTCCTGACGCAAGGCCTGCTTGCCCTCGACCGACATCAACTGCTCATAGTTCTTGCTGCTGAGCAGCATGAGCAGGTTGTTGCGTATGACCGGCATGTGCAGCTCGACCGCCTCCTTCACTAGCGGATCCCGGGTCATGAGCTGCACGGTCACCTGCAGGAAGCCGATACGGCCTTGGCGGTCGATATTGACCACCAGGGGCGGATCCAGCGGCAGGTACAACGGCGGCCGCGCCGGCATCATCGGCGGCGCCTCGGTGTTGTAGGCGGCCGCCGGCGGCTGCCCGACCACGCCGGCGAAGAACAGCGCTGCCGTGGCCGCCGCGCCCAGCAGCAGCACCAATACCACGATGATCCCCAGCGCCAGCTTGGAAACCCCGGGTTGTTGGGGCGGCGGCGCTATCTTCGCATCCGACATCCAAACGCTCCTCAACGGTCAATGGCCGGCTCGCCGGGAGCCCTGCCAGGAATCCAACACCTGTGCCGCGGCGCCAATATTCCGACACCACCGCGGCGCTAGCGCCGAAACGCCGGCGCTTACGCGTAGTGATCGATCAGGCCACGGCCGCGACGGGGCAACGCCCCCTGCTCGGCCGCCGCCTGGTCGATCGCCGGCTCCGCGGCCCCGCCGACACCGGCGGCGGCCCGCTCGCCATCCTGATGTTGCCGCCAGCCCTGGGAGACGTTGACGTCCACCATGGTGAAGCCGCTGTCGCCGAGCATGGCGCGCAGACGCTGGCTGTCGGCTTCCAGCACCTCGCGGGTGAGCGGATGCTGGGCGCTGATGGTGACACTGGCCTGATCGTCCTTGATCGACAAGGAAATCTCCAGCGGCCCGAGCTCGGCCGGCTCCAGCTGGATGCGCGCCTGCTGCACATCCTGCCGCACCAGCCAGGTCAAGCGCTCGCCCAGCGCTTGCGAGAAATCCGGATGCTGCACCGGCGTCCGCAGCGTGAACTCCGGCACATCGCCCCGCAGCTCGCGATTTTCGGCGGCACGCGCGCCGGCATTCTGCAGCAGCGCCGCCATGCCGTCGCCGGCGGTCGGCTCGATCGTGACCGCCGCCTCCTCCCCGGCCGCGAACGACGCCGCCTCCTGGCGGCCGGCGTCGATCAGCGCGCCCAGCAAAGCCAACGGGTCCTGACCCGCCTCGCCCGCGGCCGCGGCCAGCTCGGCCAGCTCGGCCAGCTCGGCCGGCGCGGTCGCCGGCGCCGCCAGCGGCATCAGATTGAACGCATGCCGTTCGAGCCAGGCCAGCAGATCCTCGGGGGACAGCGTCTGCGCCTCGTCCGGCAACAGTCCCCGCAACGTCTGCAGGAAATCGCCGGACCCGCCGCTCTTGACGCCGTCGCCGGCGAGGGTATCGAGGGCCCCCTGCAGATTGGCTTGCAAGCCGGTACTGGCAATCATCTCTCGCTCCCGTGGCGCTCTTCGTTTAGCGCCATCTTTGCAAGGAACGGGCCAGGCGCGCGTTCACTCCAGATCCGGGCCGCGCCGCCGCAGCGCCAGCTCGTCGGTCTGACGCTGGCCGCGGCGCTCGTCGGCGCGCTGCTCCTCCTGCCGATAGCGCTCCACCACCTTATCCATGGCGCGGGCGCGCCCCAGCTGCTCCATCCACACCAACCGCAGGCGCTCGGTGTCGGCCTCGACCTGCCGGATCACTTCCTGCTGATGGCGAATGGCGGCGTCGATCCGGGCGAGGAACGCGTTGTAGTCGCGCAGCCGAAACCCATCCATACCGGCGCTGCCGCTGGCGGTGCGCTGATTCAGGTAGTCCTCGCGAAACGCCGCGAGCTGCTCCAGGCGCTGGCGCTGCGCCGCGCTGCGGTCGCGCGCTTCGGCGTAGGCCTTGGCGGCGGCGTTGGCGCGCTCCTCGGCCAGTTTCTGCACGGGCAACATGCGTTGCGAGCGGGTCACCCGTCCACCTCCGATTTAGTGCGAATATCGAATTGTACGGAAACGCCAATCCATCGCGCGCGGCCCCGGGGCGCCACGGTCGCCGGTCAACGGCCGAGCAGCTCGACCAGATCGTTCAGGCTCTCCTCGAAGCTCTTCTTTTCCGCAACGTCCTGGCGCAGGAAATTCCTCAGCAGCGGCTGCATGGCGATGGCCTCGTCGATGGCCGGATCCGAGCCCTTCTGATAGGCGCCGACGCTGATCAGATCCTGATTCTGGCGAAACAGCGAGTACAACTGCTTGAAACGCTGGACCAGCTTGCGGTGCGAGGGTTCGGTGATATTGATCATGGCGCGCGACACCGACTGCTCGATGTCGATCGCCGGATAATGGCCCTGGTCGGCCAGCGCCCGCGACAGCACGATGTGGCCGTCGAGAATACCGCGGGCGGCGTCGGCGATCGGGTCGTTCTGATCGTCGCCCTCGGCCAGCACCGTGTAGAAGGCGGTGATCGAGCCGCCGCCCTGCGGGCCGTTGCCGGCGCGCTCAACCAGCTTCGGCAGCTTGGCGAACACCGACGGCGGATAGCCCTTGGTGGTGGGCGGCTCGCCGATGGCCAGTCCGATTTCGCGCTGGGCCTGGGCGAAGCGGCTGAGCGAATCCATCAGCAGCAGCACCTGCTTGCCCTGGTCGCGGAAGTACTCGGCGATGGCGGTGGCGAGCATGGCGCCATGCAGCCGCATCAGCGGCGATTCATCGGCCGGGGCGGCCACCACCACCGCGCGCTGCCGCCCCTCCTCGCCGAGAATGTCCTCGATGAACTCCTTGACCTCGCGGCCGCGCTCGCCGATCAGGCCCACCACCACCACATCGGCGTTGGTGTAGCGGGTCATCATGCCCAGCAGCACCGATTTACCGACGCCGGTGCCGGCGAACAGGCCCATGCGCTGGCCGCGGCCGACCGTGAGCAGGCCATTGATGGCCCGCACGCCGACGTCCAGCGGCGTGCGGATCGGCGCCCGCGCCAGTGGATTGATCGGCCGCCCGACCAGCGGAAGCGCCACTTCCGTCTCCAGCGGCCCGAGTCCGTCCAGCGGCCGGCCGGCGCCGTCCAGCACGCGCCCCAGCACGTTCGGACCGATCCGCACGGCCGAGGCGCCGGTCAGCGGCCTGACCCGGGCATTGGGGGTGAGGCCGTGCATCTCGCCGCTCGGCATCAGGTACAGCCGCTCGCCGGAGAAGCCCACCACCTCGGCTTCCAGGCCCTGGCCGTCGACGGTCTCGATCCGGCAGCGGGCGCCGACCGGCGCGGTGCAGCCCTCGGCCTCCAACGTCAGGCCGACCATGCGGCGCAGCACCCCCTCGACCTCCAGCGCCGGCCGCCGCACCTTCTCCTGGCGGCGCTTGAGGCGGGCCAGCCATTCGCTGGCGCGCGAGCTGTCGGGCGCGTTCTCGCTCATGGCTACCCCGCCGCGTCCTCGGCGCGCTCGCCGCCCAGCAGATCGCGGGCGAGCGCCGCCAGCCGCCGCTCCAGCGTGGCGTCGATATGGCTGCTGGAGGTCAGCACCCGGCAGCCGCCGCGGCTGAGCGTGGGATCCTCCACCAGCTGCCAGGCCGGCGCCTCACCCTCCCCCAGTGTCTCGCGCAGGAAACGGGCGTCGTCCGGATGCACATGGACCTTCACCTCGCGCGCGCCGACCGGCAGCAGCGCCACGGCCTCCCGCACGCAGGCCAGGATCTCGCCCGGCTGGGTCTGCAGCTCGCGGCGGATGATCTGGCTGGCCAGCAGCATGGTCATGCGCACCAGCTCGTCCTCGACCGCGTCATCAAGTTCGCGCAGCGGCGCCGCCAGGGTATCGAGCATGCGCTTGAAGCGCGCCGCCAGCTCCCGTCCTTCCCGCTGCGCCTCGGCCTGGCCGTCGCGGCGGCCGGCCTCCACGCCTTCGGCATGGCCGGCGGCGAAACCTTCCTGGTGACCAGCGGCGAAGCCCTCCTGCTTGCCGAGGGCGAAGCCCTCGTCGTAGGCGCGCTGCTGCAGCGCTTCGATCTCCGCCACGCTCGGAACCGGAGGCGCTTCCTCGACGGGCTGCGCCACCGGTTCCTCGACCGCCGGCGCGGGCGCCGGCCGCGGCTCGTCCACCGACGGCAGCTCCCAGCGGCTGAACGCCTCGCCTTCTACGCCGCGAATGATCTTCTGAATGGCCATCAGATGTAGGCCTCACCCGCGCCGCCCAGCGCCAGCTGACCGGCATCGGCCAAGCGCTTGGCGATATTGAGAATTTCCTTCTGCGCCGCCTCGACATCCGAGAGCCGCACCGGCCCCTTGGCCTGCAGGTCGTCGGCGAGCATTTCGGCGGCGCGCCTGGAGAGGTTCTTGAAGATCTTCTGCCGCAGCTGATCGTCGGCACCCTTGAGGGCGACCACCAGCATGTCGCCGCTGACTTCGCGCAGCAGCAGCTGGATGCCGCGGTCGTCGACGTCCTTGAGGTCGTCGAACACGAACATGAGATCCTGGATCTTCTGCGACAGATCGGCGTCGACCTCGGCGATCTGCTCCATGATCCGCGACTCCACGCTGGAGTCGAGGTAATTGAGGATGCTGGCCGCGGCCTGCGGTCCGCCCAGCGACGAGGACTTGAGCCGCTGCTGGCCGGAGAACTGGCGCTCCATGATCTCGTCCAGCTCCTGCAGGGCAGCCGGCTGCACGCCCTCCAGCGTGGCGATGCGCATGACGATGTCATGGCGTATCCGCTCGGGCAGCTCGTTGAGCACCTGCGCGGCCTGGTCGGGATCGAGATAGGACAGCACGATGGCGATGATCTGCGGATGCTCCAGGCGGATCATCTCCGCGATGGTGCGGCCGTCCATCCACTTCAGCTGCTCCAGGCCGCGGTTGGTGCCGCCCATCACGATGCGGTCGATGATGGTATTGGCCTTGTCCTCGCCCAGCGCCTTGATCAGCACCTTGCGGATGTATTCGGTGTTGCCCACGCCCAGGCCCGTCTGCTCGGAGACGGTGGCGACGAACTGCTGGACCACGCTGGTGACCTGCTCGCGGCTGATGTTCTTCAGCGCGGTCATGGCGGTGCCGATCTTGTGCACCTCCTTGGGCCCGAGATGGCGGAGAATGGACGCCGCCTCATCCTCGCCCAAGCTCATGAGGAAGATCGCGGCGCGGTCGGCGCCGGTCAGTTTGCCGCTTTGCCTGCTCTTCTCACTCATCTTCGGACAACCAGCTCTTCACCACGTTGGCCGCCACGGTCGGATCCTGGTTCACCACCTGCCGCGCCATCATCAGCGCTTCCTCATACGAGCTCGACGTCAGCCCCAGCAGCTGCGGTTGCTGCTCGACCGGGAGCGGCTCCTGCTCCGGTGCCGCCAGCTGCGGCGTCTCCTCGCCGCCCTCGAGCAGCGGCTGCTCGGTCTGCTCCTCCTGCTGCGCCGGCTGCTCCTCCTTCTGCGCCGGCTTGTCGCCGCCCAGCAGGGTGCGAACGATGGGCGCGATCACCTTCAGCACCAGGACCAGGGCGACCAGGGTAGCCAGCGCCAATTTGCCGACTTCCCACGCCTGCGGCTGCTCGTACCACGGCACCCTCGGACCGTCCAGACCGTCGCCCTGGAAGGCGGCGTTCATGACGCTGATGCTGTCGCCGCGGCGCGGGTCGAAGCCCACCGCCTCGCGCACCAGAGCGGTGATCTGATCCAGCTCGACCTGGGACAGCGGCTCACGCGTGACATTGCCGTCGGCGTCGACCACGGTTTTCTGATCGACCAGCACCGCCACCGACAAGCGCTCGATGGTGCCGACCGGCGCCTTGGTATGGCGAACCGTCTTGGTGACCTCGAAGTTGCGCGTGGCGCTGCTGCTTTCCTTGGTGACCACCGGCTCGCGGTACAGCTGATCCGGCGAGGTCTGGCCGGGCGCCAGGGTGCCGGCCTGCGGCGGCTGGTTGGTGAGGGCGCCGGGAACGCCGCGCGCCATGTCGTCCTCGCGCGTGCGCTCCTCGTTGAGCTGCTCGCTGCGCAGCGCCGTGCCGTTGGGATCGTACAGCTCCTGGGTGCTTTCCTCGTGCGCGAAGTTGACCCGCGCGCTGACCTGGGCCCGTACCCGGCCGGCGCCGACCACCGGCGCCAGCAGATTCTCGATGCGCCGCACATAAGCCTCTTCCAGGGCCTGCCGGTACTCGAGCTGGGCGGCGGTGGCATCCGCCATCGTGCTGTCTTCCTTGCGCGTCAGCAGCCGGCCGCGCTGGTCGACCACGGTGACGTTCTCGTGGGTGAGCTCCGGCACGCTGCTGGCGACCATGTGCACGATAGCCGCCACCTGCCCCTCGGTCAGGCCGCGGCCCGACGCCAGGGTCACCACCACCGAGGCGGTCGGCACATTGCGCTCGCGGATGAACACCGACTGCTTGGGCACCGCCAGGTGCACGCGCGCGCTCTCCACCCCGTGGAGAGTGGCGATCGAGCGCGCCAGCTCGGTCTCCAGCGCCCGCTGGAAGCGAGCGTTCTCCATGAACTGGCTGGTACCGAAGCCCTGCTCTTTCTGCAGTGCCTCGAAGCCGGCGGCGCCAGTGCCCTTGGGCAGGCCCTGGCTGGCCATCTGCAACCGCACGCGGGCCAGATCCTTGGCCGGCACCCGGATCGTGCCGCCGGTGTCGTCGAGCTTGTACGCCACCCCTGCCGCCTGCAGCGCCTCGACCACGGCGGCGGCGTCCTGCTCCGACAGCTTGCTGTAGAGGGGACGGTACTCGGGCTCCTGCGCCCACAGGAACAGCAGCACACCGACCGCGACCGACGCCACCAGCCCCGCCACCAAGCCGAGCTTGCGCAGCGTCTGCGGATCCAGCCGCGACTTGAGCTGAGCCAGCAGCGGCAGCTTGCCCTCGCCGCCGGCGTTGCCGTCGTCGTTGGTGGTAGTCAGTGAATTCGCCGCGTCGGCCATCTCTCAACCTCTGCCTGGGCGCCGGCTAGATCTGCATCCGGGAGATTTCCTGATAGGCCTCGAGCAAGCGATTGCGCACCTGCTTGACGGCCTCGAACCCCACCCGCGCCTTCTGCATCGCCACCATCACCTCGGTCAGCGACACATCCTCGCCGCGCAGGAAGGCGTCGGCTTTCTGACCGGATTCGTTCTGCATGCGGTTGACGCTGACCACGGCGTCCTTGAGCACATCGGCGAAACTGGGCGCGGGTACGGCCTCGGCTTCCGGCTTGACGGTCGGCGCGGCGCTGGCCTGGGCCGCCATCGCCCGCATCTGCGCCAGCAGCTGGTTCATCTGATACGTGTTCATCGCCTGCCTCGCATAGCGTTGCTGGCGATGCCCTATGCAGATTCCGGGCCAAGCCTCGCAAATGGCGCGAACGCGTGGCGGCGGGCGGCGTGGCGCGCTTTTCCGACGGCACCGGCGTCAAGCTTCCGTCGCTTCGTCCTCGAAACGCTGGATGCCGTATTTGCGCAGCTTCTCGACCAGGGTGGTACGGCGCAGCCCCAGCAGCTTGGCGGCCTGCGCCACCACGCCGCCGGCTTCGTCCAGCGCCTGGCGGATCAGTCCCACTTCCAGCTCGGCGAGGAATTCCTTGAGATCGATGCCGCCATTGCGCCAATCGACCGACGGCAAGGCGAAGCCCGGCTTGGCCACGGCGACCGGCGCCGGCGTGAATACCGCTTGCGGCTCGGGCTCGCGCGCCACCGCCGGCTCGGCGGCAACCGCCGCGAGCGCGGCCCGCGGCGGTTCGGGCTCCGGCTCGTGTTCAGGCTCGGGCTCGATCAGCGCGGTCGCCAACTGCACCGGCAGCGTCAAAGAATCGGCTTCGACCAGTCCCTGCGGGCGGAATTTCTCCGGCAGATCCTCCAGCTGCACCTCGCCGTACGGACAGAGGATTGCCAGCCGCTCGACCAGGTTGGCCAGCTCGCGCACGTTGCCCGGCCAGTGGTATTGGCTCAGCGCCGACAGCGCCGCTGCCGAGAAACGCACCGCGCCGCGCCCGGATTCCTCGATGCGCCGCACCAGCTCCTCCACAAGGACCGGAATGTCACCGGGGCGGTTACGCAGCGGCGGCAGCTCGATGGGGAACACGTTCAGCCGGTAGTAGAGATCCTCGCGGAACAGCCCCTCGCTGATGCGGGCCTCGAGATTGCGGTGGGTGGCGGCGATGATGCGCACGTCCGCCTCGATGGTCCTGTTGCTGCCGACCCGCTCGAAGCAGCGCTCCTGCAGCACACGCAGCAGCTTGACCTGCATGTGCAGGCTCATGTCGCCGATCTCGTCCAGGAACAGGGTGCCACCCTGGGCCAGCTCGAAGCGGCCCTGGCGAGCGCTGATGGCGCCGGTGAACGCGCCCTTCTCGTGGCCGAACAGCTCGCTCTCCAGCAGATCGGCGGGAATGGCGCCGCAGTTGATCGGCACGAACGGCTTGCCGGCGCGCGCCGACAGCGCATGGATGTTGCGCGCCACCACCTCCTTGCCGGTGCCCGATTCGCCGAGGATCAACACATTGGCGTCGCTGGGCGCCACTTGGGCGATGAGCTTCTGCACGCGCTGCATCGCCACGCTCTGGCCCACCAGCCGCGGTAGGCCGGCGCGGCGCGGCGCGCGCTCGCGACTCTGGGAGTTGTGACTCAGGGCTTGCCGCAGCGCGGCCGACAACTGCGCCTGCTTCAGCGGCAACTGCAACGTGCCGAGCACGCTGGCGCTGGCGGTCGCCTGGTTGAGCCGCCCCACCCCGGGCGGCGCCAGCAGGAACACCGGCAGGTCCGGCGCCTGATCCCACAGCCTGGCCAGCGCCTTTTGCCACGGTCCTTCGACGTGCTCCGCCACGACCAGCGCCAGGGCCGCCTGCACGTTGGCGAACTCGGCCTGGAACGGCAGTACGCAGGCGTCATGATCGAGAAAACGCACCACCGCCTCGATCCCCGCGGCACGTGCGGGATCGGAGTCGACAACCAGGACTTTGACCAACGCAGAGTCTCCCAAGCGGGCTCGCACTGCTTCGGACGTCCTGTCCTGGCCACAGCTATTGTTGTGGCAAGCCCACAGTTTGTTGTTATCCTGTCAAGAAACCGACGGTACCCAAGGGTTAACCCTAAGTCAACCGCGATCGGGTCCAATACCGATCCAAGTCAAGAAATCGACACTTTCCCGCTCGGACTTAAATGCGAAATGCGGCGGCCCCGCTGCGCGAGCGAAGGGTGCCGTTTCCGTCAGGTGTTCGCGGCGGAAACCGCCGCCGAGGATGCCGGCCTAGCCGCCGCGTCCGCGCCGGCTGGCGATGAAGCGGCGATGCTGGCGGAAAGCGAGCTTCTCCAGCTGCTCGACCACCCCTTCGGTCACGCCGTCGAGCTCGGTATGGACGCGCGTGCCGTCGCCCTCGGCGCTCAGGCGCTCGACCCGCACCGGCAAGCGCAGCGGGCGCGGCAGCGACTCGTGAAGGAACAGCTCCACCAGCAGCCGAGCGCCCGGCTGCGGCGGCTGATGGTCGATCCAGGCGAGCGTCCTGCCGGACAGCCAGATGGGATGGCGCGGCGGTAACGGGCGGGCTTGCGCCAGCAGCTCGCCGAGCAATTCAGCCATGAGCTGCAGGCGCGCCTCCAACACTTGCAGATGGCGCGCGGGCGGCGCGTCCTCTTCGCCGCCGCTTTCCAGCGGCGACTCAAGGCTGGCGAACTGCCGCAGCAGACGCTCGTTGTCGCGCGCCAGCCGGTCGGCCTCGACCTCGGCGAGCGGCCCGGCCAGCGCCCGCCAACTCATGGGTACCCGTTCGTGGTATTGCAGCTCGCTCATGGCAACCCGCACCGCGCGCCCTCTCGGGCCCATCCTCGATATCGGCAATCCGGACTTTCACCGGGAAAAGCGCCGGTAAGCATCCGTCGCCTTTTGCCCGGCACGTACGTCACGCATCTGGCGAGCCGCCTCGTCCCGGCCCTGCTCCACCAACATGAGTAGTTCCTGGTCGATGTCCAGCACTCTGCGCACGCAGTCGACAACGGTCGGCGCGTGCTCCTTTGGAACCGGCTGCGCAAACAGCTCCCGCGCCAACTGCTGGCGCCGCTGCTCGCGCTCGGCCAGCGTCGGCCAGTCTTTGGCCCGCGCCAGCTGGAGCATTTCCTCCGTCAGCGCCAGCAGCTGCTGCGCCAACTGGGCCTGGTTCTCAAGGGGCATGGTTCATCGGTCTAGCCCGCCGTACCCGTGGCGGGCATCTGCCGGAGTTCCGGCGGAATGGCCATCCAGGCATCGCGGATCTCGCGCAGCAACCGCGCCACCTCGTCGAGCGCCGCCTCATCGTTATGAAGATTGGCATGCAACAGACGGCGCTGCATGTAATCGTACAGCGCATCCAGACCGGCGGCGATCTCACCGCCGGCGGCATGGTCCAGGCAGCCTTGCAAACCGCCGATGATGGCGACCGCCTTGCCCAGTAGCGTGCCCTTTTCCGCTATCTCGTTGCGCTGGAGCGCCCCCTTGGCCTGGGCGATGCGCTCGAGGGCGCCGTCCATAAGCATGCACACCTGCTGATGCGGGTCCGCGTACGCCACACCGCTGTAGGCACCGATTTGCCGATATTGCTGCGCGCCGCGCGAATAGCCGTAACTCATTGTCTCAATTCCTCAAGCCAAACGCGGAAGCCCCGGTACCCCGGTCAGCCGATCATCGTTTGCAGAGAGGCCAATTGCTGGCTCAGATAGCTGCTAGTCTGACCGAGCCGCGCCACCAGACTGTCCATGGCGGTGAACTGCGCCAGCAAGCGCGCCTGCACGCTCTCCATGCGGCGATCCAAGGCTTCCCTATCCTCTTCGATATCCTTGAGCCGACCGTTGAGCGCGTCGGTGGTCTCGGTGAGAACCCCCTCGGCATCGAGGTAGCTGCCGAGGAAGCCGTCGAGTTCGGCGAGAATGCCGCGCGAGAACACCACTATACCGCGGTCGCCCAGCTCATCGCCGGTGATGCGCAGCCGCAGCCCATCGGCCGGCCCGCCGTCGCCGATCAGCTCCTGACCGACCCCCACGGCGATCCGCCCGCCTATGCTGCCCGCCACATCGACGCCGGCTTCGCCTTCGCCGACGGCCAGGCCCAGGGTCGCGCTCAACCCCGAGTCGGCCGACAGGATTTCGACGGTGGACTCAGAGCCGTAGCTGTCGGAGACGATCTCGAAGCGGTTGTTGACGGTGTCGTAGCTCACCCGCACGGTCACGCCCAGCTTCTGCAGCTCGCTGTCTTCGTTGATGCGCGCCTGCAGCTCTCTGGCCAGCTCTTCACCGCTGCTGTAGCTGCCATGGGTAAGGCGGATCTGCTTGGACTCGATGCCATCGACCTTGACGGTGAAACTGTCGTTGTTAGCGTCGATGTCGATCGGCGACACGGCCGGATCGACGGCGAGGGCCGTTCCCACGTACCGCCCCTGGGTCGCGAGCTGCGTGATATGGACCGCGTAGCGCCCCGACTGAGTGCCGCTGCTGCTACCGACATACTCGACGCCGGTCGCCTCCTCCGTTAGCCCGTACGAAGCGAACAGCGCACCGATCTCTTCGAAGTGGGCACTCAACGCCTTGTCGAGCTTGGCGTTGTCGATCTCCAAGGTACCGTCGCGCTTGCTGACGATGCCCAGATCGGCCAAGGAACGCACCGCGCCGCCTTCCAGCACCCTGAGCGGGTCCGTGAGCAGGCTGCGCAGCTTGCTATTGAGATTGCGCACCAGGGCGTCGCCGGTCAGCGCCGAGGCTTTCTTGTTCTCGGCGTCGTACTTGGTGAGCGCGGTGATCTGCTGCTGAAGCTTGTTGTAAGCCTCGACAAAAGATTTGATCTTGCCTTGAACGGCCGCCGTGTCCCGGCTGACGTCGATGCGCACGCTGCCGGTGGTGGTATCACTCAGCGATAGCGTGACGCCCTCGATGGCGTCGGTGATCTCGTTGCTGGCGCGACGGATGCTCAGGCCGTTGATCGTCAGACGGGCATCCTCGGCGGCGCGGGTTTGCTCGGCGTTGCTGGCGGTGGTGTTGAACGCGAGGCGGGACAAGCCGGCGGCGTCGCCATCGTCACCGTCCTCGTCGGCCACCTCCACCACGAAGCCGTTGGCCGCGCCCGTATCCTTGGCGGTGAACACCAGCCGCTGGCCGCTGCCGTCGTTGATGATGGACGCCTGGACACCGACGTTCGCCGCATTCACCGCGTCACGCACCTGCGCCAGCGTGCTGCCCGGCTCGATGACCACGCGCTTGGCCGTCCGCTCCGGATTCTCGTCGAACGACGAGACCTTGCCGCTGGCTTCGTCCACGGCCACCGTACCGAAGCGGAACGTCAAAGTTCCGCCGCCCACGACCTCATCGGTGTTGGCGAAGGCTTGGGTGGCGATGCCCTGCGCCTGCGCCAGCGCGCTGACCTCCAGCTGGTAACTGCCGACAGCAGCCCCCGCACTGGCGCTGACGCCGATGGCGTCGGGCTTGCTGGACGTCGCCTTCATCTGGCTGAACGACTTGGCGTCGGCCAACGCCTTCACTTGCTCGCGAAAGCCCGACAGAGCGCTCTTGAGCGCGCCATAAGCGGAAAGCTGGGTTTGAACCTTCACTTCCTGCCGATCGAGTCGGTTCTGCACCGGCGCTCGCTCGGCCGCAACCAGCTGTGACACCAGCGACTGGATATCGATACCCGAGCCGATACCCGATGATGTGATTCCCGCCAACGCCCGATCTCCCCGCGACCACCAGCGAATCTGGTGTCAGACTTAATGCAATCTCCGCGCCATCAGGCCTTGGCCCTAAACAACACGCCTCGTGCCTGATCCAGGCTGGCGGCGATGGCAAGCACTTCCTCGGAAGGGATCTGCCGTATCACTTCCCCGCTCTCGACATCGACCACCTTGACGACGGTAAGCCCGCTATCCTCGTCGATGCTGAACTGCAGATCCCGCCTAACCACCTGGAAGAAGTCGTTGATCTTCTTCACCGCCGACGCCAGCTCCTGCTCCGACGAGGGAGCACCGGCCTTCGGCTCGGCGCCCTTATCGACGGACCTATTAACGTCCGACGCGGATTCGGGGGACGGCTGACGCTGCGCCACCGTCCCGAACCCGCGCGGTTCGTTCACTAGGCTTGTTATCAGAGAGCTGTCCATGAACGCTCACCCCCCGACCTCGAAAGGACGGCCGCCCCCCGGCGGCCGTCCGGCTTAGCTTACCGCAGCAGCGAGAGAACGTTCTGCGGCACGCTGTTGGCCTGCGCCAGCATGGCCACGCCCGCCTGCTGCAGGATCTGCGCCCGGGTGAGGTTCGCGGTCTCGGCAGCGAAGTCGGCGTCCATGATGCGGCTGCGGGCCGCCGACAGGTTCTCGGCGCTGACGCTCAGGTTGGAGATGGTCGACTCGAAGCGGCTCTGCACCGCACCGAGCTGCGAGCGCAGCACGTTCACCTGCTGCAGCGCCAGGTCGACGGTGCGCAGAGCGTCGGACGCGTTCTGACGGGTCAGCACGTTGACGTTATTCAGCACGTAACGCTCGGTCGTCAGATTGCCGGCCGTCAAATTGAGGTTGGCTACGTCGGTACCGGCGACCGAAATGGTCTTGCCGACATCGGTGGTCAACACCAGGCCAGCGTCATACGTCCGGCTGCCGCCGGCGCCCAGGCCGAGCACGGCATTAGTAGCATCGTCCTTGATCTCGATCGACGCGCCGGTGGTATTGCTGAAAGTGATGTTGGTGCCGTTCACCTCAGCTGTGACGCCCGTCTGACCAGCGGCCGCGTTGATCTTCTTAACGGCGTTATCGATGGTCTCGTTCGCGGCGAGATTCACCTGGACGCCGTTGACGGTGATGGTCGTGGCGGCCGCATTGGCGGTGTAAGCCAGATCGAAAGAGGTCTTCGCGGCCTTCTGCGCACTCACCCCCGAATCGGCGGTGACCAGATTGATGGCAGTGATGACGTCGTCGACGGTTTCCGCGTTGCTCAGGTCGATCGCCGTGCCGTTGATGGTGAAGCCAGTCACGCCGGCGATGCCGCTACGGTCGAACGAAGCGCCTTCGTAGATCTCGGAACCGAGCTGCGAGCCGCGGGCGTCCACGCCATTGACCGTGATGGTCTGCCCCTGGTTGGCGCCGATCTGGAACACCAGGCTGCTCATGGTGCCGTCCAGGATGTTCTGACCGTTGAACTGGGTCGAGGAGGCAATGCGGTTGACCTCGGCGATCAGCGCCGACACCTCGTTGTTGATCGCCCGGCGGTCGGAGGCCGCGTTAGTGTCGTTCGCCGACTGCACCGCCAGCTCGCGGATACGCTGCAGGGCGTTGCCGATTTCGCCCAGCGCGCCCTCCGCCGTCTGGGCGAAGGAGATGCCGTCGTTGGCGTTGCGCATGGCCTGATTCTGGCCGCGGATCTGCGCGGTGAACCGCTCGGAGATCGCCAGGCCAGCCGCGTCGTCCTTAGCGCTGTTGATGCGCAGACCGGAGGACAGGCGGGTCAGGGAGGTCTGCAGGGCGGACTGCGAGTTGTTCAGATTGCGCTGCGCGTTGAGCGAGGCAACGTTGGTGTTGATAACCTGTGGCATGGTCGGTCTCCTTGTTCAAGGGGACGGCTGGCGGCCGTCTGTCCCGAAATTCGAACGGGTTGTTTTTCTCACCTTCCCCCAGGTTAACGGCCGCTATGCCGAGAACTTTAGGGGTGGTATGAAAATCGGCGCCGCCGTCGTCGGGTTAGGACCGTCTCGTTTCGGCTCCACCCCATATATCGGCCGCTCGCTCGGCCACTTTAGGGGGGAATCGGGGAAGGGACGC
>ERZ777003.399-NODE-399-length-86535-cov-18.157331_pt1 | contig 86535 bp, 62 predicted proteins | sample MGYA00374956_ERZ777003 | MGnify/ENA primary metagenome ERZ777003 (study PRJEB29302, sample SAMN06268252) | bioreactor metagenome | isolation source: Joint BioEnergy Institute, California, USA | place: USA:Joint BioEnergy Institute, California, USA | collected...
CACTGATGTCACGCCGCCTGGCACGCGGAAAAGACATTTGAAGACAGTTTCTTAGCATCGTTGTAACCAAGTTTCGGCTGGACAAGCCGCCTTTGGCTCTGGGCAGAATAGCCGAGCATCTGCTGAGTCGACGACGGTAGGCGGTGGGACGCTTACTTGGAGATCGCGAGCCCGCCTGCTCATAGACTACTTCGCTACAGCTTGAACGAGGGCGGCGATCGTCTGCTTGACCGCCTCAGGCAGGCGGGGCCAAAGATCGATCAACGTTGCCAGTGCCTGGTCGTTCTCTGTGTTTCGCTGGTCCGGCGGAGGCGATATGGCCGCGGTGACGGGATGTGCATCTGATTCCGAATTACTGCTGCCCAAAATGCTGCCCACGTCTGAGAAAGTGCTGTTTTTACATGGGTTTTTGAGGTTTTCCTCATGACTTAAAATCCCCTGGGGGGTAACCCCCGTGCGGGTTCGAATCCCGCCTCGGCTACTGTTGCCATCGCTTGCCAGCGGCGGCCAGTCGTTGCCTAAGGTGCTGGACGAACAAGAGTTACGGACCGCCGTCGCGACGCAAGTCACAGGTACAGGCATCTGCGCGTAAGGGAACGCAGCTCGTTGGCCCGCAGGCCGGCCTGAATGGCCACTGCGTACAGCAGCGCCCGCTCGGCCGGCGACATGCCGTGACGCGTGACACCTTCCGCCGGAATGGTCGCCTGTAGCCAAGCCCATTCCTCATGAAGCAGCATACGCCGCTCGTGCCGCCGATCGGACTGGGGGTTGGGCGTTTAGCCCCATAATTGCCCCTTCGTCTCTCCAATCGTGCCAGGCGAGCCGCAGCAGCCTGGCAGCTCGCTACGAATACGATCCACGACCGTCGGAATGTGTTATTGAGTCGGGTCGCGCAGTTCTGCAGATCGAAAAGACCACTGAATCCAATAGCGTGTAGCTACCGATTTACTCGTGGGCCAACAGATCCCGCTAACGGCAATGCGTACTCGGCCTGCGGGAAGCCAGTGGTGGAGATTTCTGGTTTGGCCGCAAGCTCAGCGTGAACAGCGACGGACCACGGTACGCTTGCCAGCGTGGTCACCCCGTGGGCTGCGGTAGCCTGGCGAGCGATTCAACAACAGCTTGAACGAGAGCTGCGATGGTTGTCTTTGGCGGCTTCAGACAGAGGGGGGCCGCAGATTCTGCCCCAATAGCAACGCCGAGGCCCTGGTGAGCGGATTACCCACCAGGGCCTTGGCGATTCTGAAGTTGTCGAACTGCCGGATTGGTTACGGCAGGTTGTACGTCTGCCCGTCGTTGGTGGCGCCCATGCGGACCAGGGTGGTCTTGTCCGTATGGTTCTTCACGGCGACCACGCGGGTATCGCCGAACACAAACTGGCAAATGCCAGGATGCCAACTGCCGAAATAATAGCCGCTGACGGTTTCAGGGCCGGACAACTGGTTCTCGCCCATATTCATCGCCGGCGTATCGGGACGCTGGGCCAGACCTTCCACGGCGCCGCCCAGGCACCGCATGTTGCCGCGGTAATCGTGGTGCGTGGCGCCCGGGGGCGGATAGTCGTAGTAGCGGGAGCCAATTCGGGTCGGCGTGACGTGCTTCTCGCCTACAAATGCGGTGTAGGTGAGGCCGTCGGTCACCGTGCCCAAAGTCTTGCGGGAACGAACCTGGCCGTTGGACGGAGCCGCGGCAGGGCTCACGAACGGGCCAGCCAGTTCACCCGACTTGGGGAAGCAGACGTCGCTCTTCCACGCGTTGGGCCGCATGTTCGACGACGACGAGTAGTTGGTGGGCAGTTCGATCATGCTCACCGCGGCGTAGTCCATCGACTGCGAAGAAAAGCCGCCCCAGGCGTTCGTCCGGAAGCCGCGGGTAGGACAGAAGGCCACGTCTGAACGGAACTCGCCGTTCACCACGCCGTTGGGAGCATCTTCCGGCCGCTTGTTAAAGTCGTACATGCTGAACGTGTTCTGATGCTCCATGACCGGCATCAAGAAGGTGAACCAGCTGTGCGACCATTGACTGCCGTCGGAGTAGCCGCCGGTAACCCCGAACGGCGGAATCTGCTCGCTGTTTCGATCGGCGTAGGTCTGGATCGCCGTTGCAATCTGCCGCAGGTTACTTGCGCAGTTAGCCCGGCGGGCCGACTCACGCGCCGCCTGAATGGCCGGCAACAGCATGGCAATCAGGATGCCGATGATGGCGATCACCACTAGCAGCTCCACCAGTGTGAAGCCTGATCGAGCACGACCATGCATCAAGAACCCCCTCTCGGAAAAACTGGATAAGGACCGCATTGGGATGGTACGCATCAGCAAAAACGGATGACCGAGCTATGGAGCAGCGGGCTCATCGCCCCCACGCGCGGGACGCAAGGATGGAAGCTCCGCAGCTACCTCCGGTGTGTTTGCAAGCGTGAATTCGCGAGCGACCGTTGGTCTCTTGGGCACCGGCGGTGCTGCTTGATGGACGCGCCAAATCCGATAACGCTTCGTTGCCCTTGGGAATGCATGCGGTGGCACGGTGGAGGAAGCTCAAGAACGGTCGTTGGGCTGTTCCCGCCGTCCCCCGGCATGTCGTGGGGGCCGTCTGGCTCATCGATGGACGAGGCAGGACGAGGATCACATGGCCGCTATCGCGGCATGTGCGGCCGCGATTGCGTGTGGTGCGTACGACCGCGGTAAGCGTCGTGCGGTACAAGCACGGCCGAAAGAGGCTGGCCCGCGTGCGAATAACCCCCATTTGACGCGCGTAACCAGTAACCCCCACTTAATCAGGATAAGAGGAAAATTATTAAAACGCAATATAAGTTCTTGATGCTTTACTGATCGAGGCGGGTGTGCTGGCCTCGCGCAGGGACTCGCAAGGTATTTTCAGATCAAGCGTTACGACGATCGATTTCCATTCGCGGGGATGTGTATACCTCGAAGTGGCTGCCAAAAGATCCTTGACCGTGAGAAGCGAATTGGATTTTGGGAGGGGGCGGAGCGGCGGCTCGCGTCTGCTGGGTTACTGGGCGTGTTGCCAGGTGCAGACAACCGCTGCGCGTCCCAATCCGCGGGCGTAACGTAGCCCAACCGACCAGGCCGGTGGCTGCGAACCACCGGCGTTAAGGGAACAGTTCCGCAATCTCCCTCGGCAGGTTCTCCAGGTATGCGGCCGCGGGTTTGCCGTTGATCGTCTTAAGCCGCTTGTGCTTCTTGTGCGTGCGAATGTTCTTAAACGCGATCCCCGGACGGTACTTGAGCTCTTCCAACGGCAGACCTTGCAGGGGCGAGAGATCCGAGAACTTGCCGCGGTTTTCAAGCTGCCCCTGGCAGGTCAGTTGCTTGAGATGTTGCAAGGCTCCGATCGGCCAATATCTGCCACGTTGGAATCTTCGCAGCCGAAGGAGACAACCTGGCCATTCTCAACTTTGTGCCGTGTCATGCCGCCAAAGCCCGGGTTAATCTCCACCAGCTTCTGCGTCACCGCCAGGCGGACCGCGCCGGGGGACATGCCCAGCTCTGCCGCGACTTCAGGCCCCGAAACGCGATCCAGAGTGGCCCGTCAGAAGGCGTGCCAGATGGTTTCGGCGAAATTGGGCAGGTGAATCTGGCTGCGAAGGCGCATCAAAGAATGGCGGCAGTTGGCTAACGACCGCGGCCTGTTGACCTGCCTTACGGAAGTGCAGGCGAACGGCGTTGCGGGCGATGGTCCAGTGCCGACCGTGGAAACTGTCCGTTGGGCGTTCTCAGCGGAAGGGGCCGATGCTTTGGCAGACGGAGAGGAACACGTTCTGCGCCGTGTCCGCCGTATCGGCAGATTGCAAGCCGGCTGGCCGACACCGGTCGACCACCAGCGGCGCGCACAACGCGCAGTGTCGATCCCAGGCTTCTGGCTCATGGGTTTGCACCTGGCGAATCAGGCTCGACGAGGTCGAACCGACGGTGGCTTGCCCTATGTCTGGCCCTTGCAATTTTCCTTTAGCTCGCGGTGACGGAAGTACGCTGGGTGGCGCCGCTTAACTGCCTGGATCCCTGGACGTCCATCTTAGTCGCGTGGGCTTCGCAGTGCTTGCCCGAGGTGCGGTTCGCGTGCTTCAAGACTCCGGCGAAACCCAAGCCGTAATCATGCGCTGGGGAGTGCCATGTGCTTCGTTCCGACGTCGGGAAAGGCGGCCGTGGCGCACCACGCGCGGTGAAGATGCTCTTCAGGCTGGCGAGGCGGCGAAGAGGGCCGCGAGTGCCGAACCCTCAGCGCGATACGCGGAACGCGACGCTCGCTGGGCTGTCAAATGAAAATCGTAGGTAGTGCCCGGACGCGTTGCTTCACATCAACGAATATCAAAATAAGAGAATACTCTAGGCAACTTAGGCTTCTTGCATACCCGTGACAATCTGGCTCGCGTCTGAGGTAAATTGGCGCTCTTTAGTAAGTCTGTGTAGTGCTTATAGTTGTGCTTCGAGTTCGATCGCCGATCTGGGGCGTGCTAAAAAATAAAACCGGTGGCAAAATTTGTTTGCGATTTGCGCCTGTATGTGTTATTTTCCGGTCGATTTTCTACCATTTGGGGGAATGCAGTTGGTAGAACGCGGCTGCGCTCGCGTTGTCATGCGCGGCACACCAATCAGCTTCACCGCGCGGCCGCTGTCAGGGCAGACTGTTACAAGGGGGATACTTCTAAGCTAGGCCGCAAGGCAAGGACCGCTTGATGCTGCTTTGATCTTTGCTTGGCGACCAGGGGGATCCGGCCAGATCCAGCGCCATGTGTGCTGGTGATGTGCGCGTATGAGGCTTGGGCAGCGGGCACGCATTCATCAGCGGGGCTGTCCGGGCCCGGCTCACCCTACGTTTTCGTTGAGTGATCACTTCAACGCGAGGCCGTAAGCGCGTGCGGCCTGCGATGATTCATTAGGAACGTGTCGACAGCTTTTGCTGTCAGACCGTGTGCCGCGTGCCGGCGCATGGTGCGTTCGTACTGCACATCAACAGGATTCATTGCCGCAATCGGCGGCATCGTCATCGTTATCTCTTCAGGAGGATTCACAATGCGCACTCGGATTCGTCCCGGTTTTACCCTCGTGGAGCTGCTGGTGGTGATTGCCATCATCGGCATCCTGATCGCCATGTTGCTCCCGGCCATCCAGGCAGCGCGGGAGTCGGCCCGTCGGGCGAACTGCTCAAGCAACCTGCGGCAGTTGGCGACGGCCGTGAACGTTTACTCGGATCGCAACGGCGAGCAGATTCCGCCGCACGCCCTGGGCAGCAGCCCGCACCACGGCTGGATTGCACTACTGTGGCCCATGATGGAAGCGGCTCCGGCGTATGCCGGTCTTCAGCTCAATCTGGGCGCGGACGACACCACGATCGGCCCCAGCGGCAAATCCAATCGCGAGATCCACTCTGAGTTCAAGTCCGATGGTTTGTTCTGCCCCACGCGGGGTTTCCGGACCACGCCGCAGCGGAACGCCCAGGCGGTCGATTACGTATCGGTCAGCATGACCTACATTCCGGACAACTGGCCGAACAGCCCCAACAATGTGCACTCCAACCACACCCCGGCCGCCCCGTACTTGAACGGCCCGTTCGTTGGCCCGGCCGCGAACGTCACGGTGAGCAATGGTGGGTACATTTTCCGCTCGAAAGTGAGCGTTGGCAGCATCACCGACGGCATGAGCTACACGGCCTTCATCGGTGAAAAACACTTGAACCCCAATCGCATGGGCCAGAATAGTTACGACTATCCGCAGGGGCCTGGCGTGTCGGGGGCCTGGTATTGGAGCGGTGTGCGGGTATTGGCGCTGGGGCTGGCCTCGCGGCCCGATAACCCGCAGCAAACCACCACGTCCCATGAGCCGGTGCAAGGTGAAGTGCTGAACAACTATTACTACGGAAGCTGGCACCCCGGGATCTGCCAGTTTGCCTTTGGCGATACGCGGGTGCAGGCAGTGAAGAACCACACCGATCCCGAGACGCTCCGCAAGATGGGCGGCCGCAGCGACGGTGAGCCCTACAGCCTGCCGTAAGCGGTTGCAGCTCCGACTGCATTGACCTGCATGGAGAAGCGAATGGCCCCGGCGGCGAGCGCCGCCGCGGCCATGTTGTTTAGGTGCTTTCTGTGAACTAGCCGGCGAATATCGTTCGACCGAATCAGGCTCAACACGCCTGGCCGTTAGTCGAGCTTTTCCTTCACCTGCAACACCGCCAGCGGGATATCGGTGCAATGCACGTTGACGCCCAGGCCGCGGCACAGGAAGTAGTCCTGGATCGTGCGGCCGGGCCAGCAGTTGACCTTCAGGCCTTGCTTTTGGGCTTCCTGGACCATCGCCCGCGACGTGCCATTGAGCTGGCAGCCGATGTAGTTCGCGCGCAGTTCCTTGGCTTTCTGGATCAGTTCCGGGGAAAGCGGCTTGGATGAGATCATCAAGGTCTGGGCGTTCTCATCCAGACTGCGGATTTCCTTGAGCGGCCGCTCGTCGAACGAGGTGTACAAGTAGATCGAGCCGGAAGGTTTCTTGGCCTCGACGGCCTGGTGAATCCGCTTGCACATTTCGGCCACTCGCTCGTCGGGATAAAGCGCCCGGTCGCTGGTCTTCATCTCAAACTCGATGTAGACGCCCGGCTTGTCGGCAAAGTAGTCCAGGAACTCTTCCAGGAAGAGGAACGGCTCGCCCTTCTTGCTGACCACGTTTTTCAGCTCGGCCGCGGTCATTTCCTCGACGACACCGGTACCGTTGTGGGTGCGGTCGAGTTTGCTGTCGTGCAGGATCACCAGCACGTTGTCCTTGGTCATGCGGATATCGGTCTCGTAGCCGCGGATGCCGCGCTCATAGCAGGTGCGGAAGGCGGCCATCGTGTTTTCTTCCAGTTCGAAGGCACCACCCCGGTGCGCCATGACCAGCGGCCCGGACTCGGGCGATCCTTGAGCAAAGATCGGCTGCGCCAAGGCGACACAGCCCAGGGCGGCAAGAACAAACCTGGCAAACGGCATGAACTTCATCAGCAGAATCCCGTACGAATCGATACGAAGCGGCGACCGGCAAGCATAATCAGCGGTCGATACGATCGGGAGTATACCATCGCCCCCAGGCGGGCTGAAGAAAAACCGGCCGCGGTCTTGCTGGTCGAGTGGCGTGCGCGGCACAGGAAGTCGCGAGCCCGTAGAGTGTTTGCTCGCGGGCCACCATCGATGCGTTGAACATCAAACACATGGTGATTGGTAAGGGGGGCCCGCAATCCAACATCCATTCACCGGAAGTAAGCAACCGGGCTACGGAAATCAGGGGCGTTCCACCAGGCGGTGCTTGGCCTACGGATACTGCCGGTAACAAAAAAGACCGCTGCCGCCGAATGAGTGCGGCGACAGCAGTCGTGGCGTTGTCAGGTTGGCAGCGTCTGAGTTGGCTAGGTCCGGTGACAGCTACTGCTGCTTCACCAGCTCGCCGGCCATTTCCAGCACGGCGTCCAGCAGCTTCACCGAGGTTTGCGGCTCCATGATATTGGTGCCGGGCCAGGTTTCGTAGCCGCCCAGTTCAAAGTGCCGAGGCGTGGGCAGGTAGCCCAGGTAGGCGTGGGCCAGCGAAACCATGAACGCCTTCTTGGCCGGGCTGCGTTCCTTGAACTCCAGGCCGATCTCGGCGAACGTTTCGCACGGACTGGTGCCGATGATGATGTCGCCGATTCGCAGGACTTGCACCGGGAACTTCGCCGGGTTCTTGTATTTAGCCAGCCGTTGCACGCGGCCGGCATAGGCCACACGCTGAACCCAGGCTGGATCGGTGGCGAAGTTGCCCCCGGCCGGGAGAGGGCCATCGGGCCGGCGCGGAGCTTGGGCTTCCACGGTCTTGGCCCATTCGAGCAGATCTGGTTCGATCTTCCGCCACTGGAGCGGCAGCTCGCGAGCTCGGGCGTCCAGCGTTACGTTACCTTGCCACGAGTCGATCTCGCGGACGGCCTTCTCAACCTTGCTGGCAATGTCCTCGGCCACCTCGCGCATCTTCACATAAGGCTCGCGGGCGGTGCGCGGGTTGAGCCGGTCGACGTTGTTGATGTCGCCGCTGGTGCCGTTAGCCATCATCGCCACAAAGGGCGGGTCTGCATCGCTATCGGACAGGCGGCGCTTCAGCGATTCGCAGAACATGCCGTAATAATCGGCCGAAACATGGCCCGGCCCGGTCCCGCCGACGTAGTGCAGCGAGTAGGCGCAATACGCGGAAATCAGCCGTCCGCCCGTCTCACGCACCGCGATGATCGACACCGTGGGATCGACGGGCCCGGCCGGCTTGACCAGATCGGGGCTGCGGACCGGAGGATTCATTCTCACCTTGTCGACCTTGCCGAACGGGTTGGGCGGCTGGCTGCCTTCGCGCATGAACCAGCGGCGGTTGAAAACCTGGTTGGGCACGTCCACCGTGGTGAAGGCAATCTCGGCGGGCCGCAACAGGTTGATGGCCCGCCGCACGCCGTCGGCAATTCGCCGGGCGACAAACCGCTGGTACTCATTCAGTTCCTCACCCAATGCCGAGGTCGCGGAGTGCGTGTGGGTAGCGGAGATCAGCACGTTCTGCGGCGGGATGCCCGTTTCCTGCTCGATCAGCCGCCTCGCTTCGTTGCTGACGTTGCGGTGAAAGCCCAACAGGTCGCAGACCACCAGGGCCAGCTTCGTATTGCCGTCGTCCAACACCAGGCAACGGGCATGCAGTTCGTCGTGGATGTGTTCGGCCGGATACGGGGCGAACTGGCCTACGATGGTCCCGCCCAGCATGGGCGTGATGTTGCTGGTTGCCGCACCAGCCTTCAGCGTTGGCTCGGCAGCTACCGCGGTGCCAGCCAGTCCCAGGGCGGCAAGAGAGACCGTTGCAACGAAAAGATACGTAAAGAACGGATGGCGAGTGTGCATGGCCGAAGAAGCTTTACGTCTGGGGTGGGTAGGGGCAAGACACGGCGGCCGTCGGGCCAACTGCCTGGCACCCAACTTCATGGGGCCAGGCAGTTGGCGGCTGGCGGCTTTAGCTTCCATCACTTCACGGTGCGGCTACGATCAAGACGGATACTGCTGCAACCGTCATCCGCGTACAAGTCATCCATGAGCCGGCCGCGCCGCTGGGGCCTGCGTTTGTTGGCTAGTTCTGCTTGACCAGTTCGTTGGCCAGGTCCAGCACGGCGTCGAGCAGCTTGACCGAGGTCTGCGGCTCCAGGTAGTTGGTGCCGGGCCAGGTTTCGTAGCCACCCAGTTCAAAGTGCCGTGGCGTGGGCAGGTAGCCCATGTAGCCGTGGGCCAGGGAAACCATGAACGACTTCTTGGCCGGGCTGCGTTTCTTGAACTCCAGGCCGATCTCGGCGAACGTCTCGCAAGGGCTGGTGCCGATCACGATGTCGCCGATCCGCAGGGCTTGCACCGGGAACCGAGCCGGGCCTTCAGCTTCGGCCAGCAGTTGGACGCGGCCCGCGTAGCTGACCCGCTGCACCCAGGCAGGCTCGGTGGCGAACTTGGCACCCACGGGGATATCGCCGACCGGCCGGCGCGGCGCTTGGGCTTCCACGGTCTTGGCCCACTCAAGCAGGTCGGCATCGATCTGCCGCCAGTTCAGTTCCAGCTCGCGAGCCTGGGCGCCCAGCGTGATGTTCCCTTGCCACGAGTCGATCTCGCGGACCGCCTTCTCGACCTTGCTGGCCACCTCCTCGGCAACCTCGCGCATCTTCACGTAGGGACCGCGGGAAGTGCGGGGATTGAGCCGGTCGATGTTGTTGATGTCGCCGCTGGTGCCATTGGCCATCATCGCCACAAACGGCGGATCTTCATCGCCCTCGGACAGGCGGCGCTTCATCGACTCGCAGAACATGCCGTAGTAGTCGGACGAGATGTCCTTGGGACCGGTGCCGCCGACGTAGTGCAGCGAGTACGCGCAGTAGGTCGCAATCATCCGTCCGCCCGGCTCGCGCACCGCGATGATCGACACGGTGGGATCGGTCGGCCCGGCCGGCTCAACCAGGTTGGGGCTGCGGACCGGCGGGTTGGTCTGCACCTTTTCGACTTTGCCGAACGGATTGGGCGGCACGGTGCCGTCGCGCATGATCCAGCGGCGATTGAAGACCTGGTCAGGCACGTCTACCTGGGTGAAGGCGACTTCGGCCGGCTTCAACTGGTTGAGAGCCCGCCGTACGCCGTCGGCAATCCGCCGGGCAACGAACTTCTGGTAGTCGTCCAGTTCCTGGTCGTTGCAGTAACGATTGCGGCCCAGCGCCGTGCCGGCCGAGTGCGTATGCGTGGCCGAGATCAGCACGTTTTGCGGCGGGATACCGGTTTCCTTTTCGATCAGTCGCCGGGCCTCGAGGCTGACCACACGGTGCAAGCCCAACAGGTCGCAGACCACCAGGGCGAGTTTGGTCTTGCCGTCATCCAGCACCAGGCAACGGGCATGCAGTTCGTCGTGGATGTGTTCGGCAGGGTAGGGAGCAAAGCCGCCCACGATGATGGCGCCCAGCGGCGGTGTGATGTTGCTGGTCGCAGCACCGGCTTTCAGCACGGGATCGGCCGCCGCCGCGGAACCCGCCAATCCCAGGGAAACAACGGCAAGGCAAAGGTACGTAAAGAGCTGACGTCGCGTGTGCATGGCCTAAGAAGCTTTACGTCGGGGGGGAGAATGGGCGAAGCACTGCGGCCGCAGCGCATGGTCTGACGAACGTAGGCCCGTCGTCCCGGTGGGGCGGTCGCGGTTGATGCTCGCCACGCATTCTCGAAGCAGCCATGAGGTTCCACGGTAGAACCCCATCCGTTCGGGCGTGTGGTTCTTACCGTACCAAGCAATGGTCGTTGATGCCAGCGGCGACTTACCCTGGGTAACCAGCCTGAGGGGGCGGGTACGTCGGGCGTGCCGGCGACGTGATGAGACGATACGGTGAGTGCGGCACTGTCCGCCGCACGGTGGCGCCGTGCCACTATGAAGCCGTTTGATCGGTTCTCGTAGGCTGGTGCGTGCTTGACGCGGCAACGGCTCGGGCCAGATCACGAAACGTGCGGAGGCCGGGGAACTCCAATTTTGTCGGTACCAGCAAGGGGCCGAACCACAACGCAAGTGAAAAGGTACCAACAAACAAGACAGAGTTCGCAGACGTCGCTTAGCTTGCGTTCTTCAGACGGCTTCAGGACGCGTTTCCACTCCCGCAGGGAAATATCAACGGCCCCAAGGTCATTCATGCACGTGGCAACCGCTTTCCAAGGCAGCAAATTGCACGCTTCTTGCCATACTTCGATCGTTGTATCTGGCGATAGCAGAATATCGAGGGTTAAATCGTGCTCAAGGTGACATCGATGCCGATGCAAGTCCCGCAATCCGGCCAGGATGTCGTCAGCCGTGGCATCAACGAACAAGGGACGATAATCGCTATCCATAGCAAGTACGCCGCATCTATCCAGGCGGATGACTCTTGAGTCAGCGATCCGGCATCAGCCCTGCCCAACTTCAGTGCGACAGCCGATAGGCTGCGATCCGGTCCAGACGGAACGTTTTTTCGCTCTCGCTTTGGTGGCACAAGGCCGCGAGATACACCTGCCCTCGCATTTGCATCACGCCCAGCGGAGTGACGCGGCGGAGCGAGCCGGGCGAACTGCCGCCTTCGTACCGCATTTCAACCGGCAGCTGTTCGGCAATGGCTCGCCACAAGTCTTCGTAGCCTGGTGGCGGCGTTTTCTGCACGCATGCCAAGGCATTGAATCGCAGGGCGGGCGTTAGCCGGTATAGTTGGCTGGTGCATTGGATGGCCGGAGCGGCGCGCACCAGGTGCAGGAACACGTCCTTCAGGAGCAGGCTATCGGCCAGCGAACGGTGGTCTTCGCGCTCGATCAAGCCCAGGTGGCGGCCAAGTGTTTCCAGCTTGTAGTTATGAAGGGTGATGCGGCGGCGTGCCAGCGCGCAGGTATCGATCACCTCATGCTCGGGGCAAACGCGGCCACACCGGTTAAACGCCACCGAGAGGAAGCCGACGTCGAACGCCGCGTTGTGGGCCAGCAGCACCGACCGGGGGCTGCCCAGAAACTCGCAGAACCGGGGTAGCACCTCCGCGATCAATGGCTGCCCGGCAACCATCTGATCGGTGATGCCGTGGATGGCAGTGGCCTCGGCCGGGATGCGGCACTGCGGATTAACCAACTGGGTGAACTGGTCGAGCACCGTGCCGTCGCCGCGGAACCGGACTGCCGCAATCTCCACAATCCGGGCGGCGACCGGATGAAGGCCCGTCGTCTCCAAATCAAACGCGACGAACTCGGCCTGCGCTAGCGCTACGGGCTCGTTGTGATGACTCCGTGGCATCGTAAACGTCCTGTTTATAGACAGTAAGTAAGTCAGCTCGCGGCTCGATGGTTGGCTTTGAAATGCCGCATCCAGTCAGGCCTGTCATCATCACGGCAGGGCGATGGCCCGGTTCGTGTCGTCCCGGATGTACCGAACGTACGCAGCCGGCACGCCGCACGGTGTGACGCTACCCTGGGAGCCAAGCCGCTGCAACCATACGTGTTACCGCCGCGGGCGCTGCCGGAAAGGCGTCGAACGCATCCCTCCAAGGATTGAAATCTCAATAAGTTACGGCCCGGCACCGCGCATTGTGCACCGGCTGGTCCATTTTGAGGCGTCAAGCTTCCTGCGGTGTGGGCCGGGTGGCTCGCACTGGGGCGTTGGAGGAACGCGCAGAGTTCACAAAATATGGTGGCTTTCCTGGGTGTACAAAATGAGTTGAAAAGGTAGACTACATACAGTGCCGAACAAGGATTGGGGTCGCTCGACCGTTTGCATTTCTGCCTGCATCGATCGCTGGATGCTACCGCTCGGCACCGATTCTCTCATCGCCATTGGGGTTGCATAAAAGTCCGGGGGCTTCCACGGCTGCGCGGCAACCGCCTTCGTATAGATAGTTGCGTAAAACGCCTGCCGGGAAGTGACTGCAAGTTGATTCCGATCTACGGTTTCCAAGGGCGGGAGGCCTGCCGCTTGCCTTTGGGAGGAGCCGTACTCCGATGCGCCAGGTTCGCCGTCTACTTGCCGAGACTGAGCGCATGACTGGGGGTGGGTCATGCTTTCTTTTGTGGTTCAACAGGGAGTCATCCAAACTTCGCGACGCGAACGATTGATTCCCTGGTTGGGGCCGGCGTTGCGGGGGGCAGCCGCCGCGGCCTTGAAGGCCCGAATGTTGCTGCACGCGGGCTTGCATCCGCATACCGGACGGCACAGGCGAGCCGACCGACCGGTTCCGCGTCGGGGAACCTATGGCGCTGCCTTCGAACTGGCGGCGCCGCCCCAAGGGCGCTGGATGGACCACGAACTGGTCAGCCGGGCGGTGGTGCTCTCGCCGAGCATTGTGCCCTGCGATCCCGGTTGGGACGGCTGCCTGTCGTTTGAAGTGCTCCTGGTGGGCGAGGCGGCCATTGCCCGGCGCCGGGACATTCTCAGCAGCCTGGCCGAAGCCGGCAGCTTTCGCGGATTCGGCGTGGAAGGCGTGCCGTTTGAACTCGTGGACCTGATGCCGCCCAACAAGGGCAAGCTCGCAGCCAGTTGCCTGCCGGCCTTTCCCGTTGCCAGCGAGGGCGTTGTCGAACGGTTGACTGTCCGGCTGAACAGCCCTCTGTTTCTGGGACGCCTGAACCGGCCGAAGCGTTCGGGCCTGCTCCCTGTCCGGTTTATCGACTTGTTCCAGGCGGCGGTGCGCAGTCTCCAGGCCCTGTTCGCGTGGCACGCGCAACCGCTCGACGCCGATTTCGAGGCGTTAGCTTTCGCCGCGGAACAAGTGAAGTGCGAACGCGAGGCCTTTACGGAGTTCCGGCAGGGCGGCGTGGCCCATCGCATCCACGATGCTTACGAGCTGCGGGGTGTGCTGGGAGCCGGCGTCTACCGCGACGTGCCCTGGAGCCTGATCCCGTGGATGCATTGGGGCGGACGGTTCCACGTGGGCCAGCACCGGGTCTGTGGTGCGGGCGGTTGGAGCTTGGAGCTGGGGTACGATTCGTGGGCGACCGCCACCCCGCTCTGAGGCCAGCCGGCTTGCCGATTCATGGGCCCCGCGTTTGAGAACGGCGTAACGCAGGGCCTGCTCTTAACCCTTCACGCGGTCGCGCGTGTTGCCGGGCGAGGCGTTCTTCTCCAGGAACTCGATGATCTCGGCGGCGACGTCCACGCCCGAGGCGGCCTCGATCCCCTCTAGCCCTGGCGACGAGTTCACTTCCAACACCACTGGGCCATGGTTGGAGCGGATCAAGTCCACACCGGCTACGTTCAGGCCCATGGCCTTGGCCGCCCGGGTGGCCGTGCTGCGTTCCTCGGGGGTGAGCTTGATTTTGGCCGCGGTGCCGCCGCGGTGCAGGTTGGAGCGGAACTCGCCGGGCGGCGCCTGGCGTTTCATGGCCGCCACCACGCGGTTGCCGACGACCAGGCAGCGGATGTCGGCTCCCTTGGCTTCCTTGAGGTATTCCTGCACCAGAATGTTGGCGTTGAGGCCGCGGAAGGCCTCGATCACCGCCTCGGCGGCCTTGCGGGTTTCGGCCAGAATCACGCCGATGCCCTGGGTGCCCTCCAGCAGTTTGATCACCAGTGGGGCACCGCCGACGATGTTGACCAGGCCTTGAATATCCTTCGTGCTGTGGGCAAAGCCAGTGACCGGCAGGCCGATGCCTTTACGGGCCAGCAGTTGCAGGCTGCGGAGCTTGTCGCGCGAACGGCTGATCGCCTGCGATTCGTTGGCCGAGTAGACGCCCATCATCTCGAACTGCCGGACTACGGCGGTGCCGTAAAAGGTATGCGAGGCGCCGATACGGGGAATGATGGCGTCGTAGCCGATCAGAGGTTCGCCTTGATAGATCACCTTGGGATTGTGCGAGGTGATGTCCATATAGCAGCGGAGGTAATCGACAACGCGTACCTCGTGGCCGCGAGCTTGCCCCGCTTCTTTCAGGCGGCGGGTAGAGTAGAGGGATGGCCTCCTGGATAGGATGGCGATCTTCATAAAGTATTCCGGCTATGTTTGACTATCCGGACGAACGGGGCGGCGGGAAACCGGCCAGGTAGGAGTGTCCGGCATCGATGACGAACTTACCACGTATGGCTTGCCTTCCCAAGAGCATGCGGAAGCCCATCGCGTCGCGCGAGGCGAGCGTGATTTCCACCTCCAAGGTCTGGCCCATTAACTGCACTGGCGTAACGATCACCGGCCGCAACGACGAGTGACCGCTGGAACTTTTGACGTACCGCCGTTCCAGCAGCGGCGCCTCGGCGATGACGGTCAGCTGCTGGTTACGCTGCAAAGGATGCACTTTGAACCGCACGTACGGGGCACCGCCCCGGCTGCCGTACTCGACATCGAACGCGTGCAGCGAACTGGTGCGGGCTCCGCTATCGACTTTGCATTTGATCCGGGAGATACCCAACGCCGGCAGCGCGACCCATTCACGCCATCCGATCACAGGTAGCGGCGGTCGCGACCTGGGCTTCTTCATGGGGTTCCTCCCCGGGACGACTTGCGGGGGGCACCGCCAAGCCGCGGGGCGTCAAGGGCCTGCTGCTTCATGCGGCGCATCAAGGTGTCAGATGGAAATGAGACGATTGACCGGTGCCCTAGACCACCTCCGGCAACTGTTGCGCAAATCCGTTCTCGATAGATGTCCATACCCAGGTTTCGCCGGTGATGGTGCGGCGGGCGGGGGTGGCTGCGGCCGCGCCACCTCGCGGCGGCGCAAGATATAGGCGGCCCGGCGATTTGTCCATATGCCGGTTGCCGGTTACTCGACCACGTCGACGGCCCGCACGCGGTACGCCAGCGCCACCAGACAAACCACGCACACCACCGAAAGAAGGGCCAGGGCCTTCAGTCCCAGTTGTTCATCTTCCACGCCGGCAAAGTAGCCAAAGCAGTAGCGGCCCACGTACCGCATATCGCGCCACGGATCGAGCAGCAGCCAGTTGACGTTGCCGGTCACGTCGCGCATCTGCCGGGCGATGATGGCCAGCATGAAGAACAGGCTGCTCCAGGTGATGGCGATGGGGGCCGTGCGCTGGAGGTAGGCCGAGAGCGTTACCAGCGTGATGCTCAGCACCGTACACAGCACCAGGCCGTAGCCGAGGATGGATACCAGCAGCCTCCAATTATTGAGCCAGTATTCAAAGCTGGACGTGAATGCGCCGTATTCCACGAACAGGACGACCGCCGGCGCCACGGTCAGCAGGGCCACGATCGCGGATACCGCCAACAGCTTGCCTACGATGTAATGCCGGCGGTCGATTCGTCGCGAGAGATAAAAGGGCAGCGACTTGAGCCGGAAATCGGCACCCACCAGCAGACTGCCGGCAAAGGCCAGCAGCATCATCACCACCAGGCTTTGCCGTTCCATGAACATCAGGTAGCCGTTGTTCTCGACGTCGCCGTTGGGCTCGGCCACAAAGTCCAACCGTTCCAACACGCGGCTCTTGAAGGCTCCCAGTTGCGTCACCGCGTAGATGATCGCGAAGAACACCACAAATTGCAGCAGCCCCAGGCCGATCACCACCCAGTAACTCTTGCGGCGAAACACCTGGAGCAGGGCCACCTTGACGATGGCCAAGGTGCTGAACCATGGCGAGCGCAGACGGCCCTGCCAGCCGTGGTAGTTGGCGGTATCCAGTTTCATGAGCGCGGCCCTGGCATGGTTACATCGGCGGGGCGTTCTGTCCCCGGGGCGGCATCGGTTCCCGCCTGCGTCACGCGGAAGAACAACTGCTGCAGATTCTCCTCCTGCGGTTTGAGCATCGTGATTACGGCTCCGCATTCGCCGGCCAGTTGGAACAGTTTCAGGGTGGAACCGTCTTGAGGGAGCTGCACGACGGCGTGCGCGGTGCTCTCGCTGCCGCGGCGGCTGAGGAACTGCACGCCCAGGTCGGCCAGCGCGCGTTCGAACCGCTGCGGGGCATCGGATTGCCAGCCCAGCTCATAGTGGTGGCTGGTACGGCGGCGGAGGTCGGCCATGCTGCCGGCCAGGAGCACGGTGCCCTGGTGCAGCACCACCACCTGGCTGCACAGCCGTTCGACGTCGCCCAGCAGGTGGGTGCACAGCACCACACTCTTGCCGGTTTCAGCAATCAGGTCCTGGATCAGCTTGAGCATCGCCCGGCGTCCGCGCGGATCGAGTCCATTGGTCGGCTCGTCCAGCAGCAACAGGTCCGGATCGTGCACCAGGGCCGCGGCCAGCTTCAGCCGCTGGACGTTGCCGGTGGAGTATTCTTCCAGGCGACGGTAACGCAGTTCGCCCAGCCCCACGTAGTTAAGCACTTCGTGCGCGCGACGCTGGGCCTGGCGGTGCGGCATGCCGTACAAATCGCCCGAGAGCGTGACAAGCTCCACGCCCCGCAGGGTGGGCACCACGGCGGCCGCCTCGGCCATGTAACCGACGCGGCCGCGGATCTCATTGCCGCTTCGGCGGATGTCGTAGCCCAGGATCTCCCCGCTACCGCGGTCCGGCCGCAGGAGCCCCAACAGGATCTTCAGCAGCGTGCTCTTGCCGGCGCCGTTGTTGCCGACCAGGCCGATGGTGCCTGGCTCCAACGTCAGGCTCACGTCGTTGAGCGCCTGCACGCGGCCGTAACTGCGGGAGATCTTATCAAGGCGAATCAGCGGCATGACAGCAGCGTGAAACGGTAGGACGCGTTGGCAACATCAGCGCAGCTGGTTGACACCACCGTCCGCGGCTGCCAACCAGGCAACCCTGCCGGAGGCGCGCATGACCGCGTGGTGGCAAGCTTTCCGGAACGGCACGTTGGGCGGGTTGCCACTACTTGCGCGCCAGCAGCTTTCTGACCAGTTCCGCGAGTTCGGCCGGGTTGTCGTTGGCGCGCAGCTTGGCGATGACGTCCGGTTTGACCTCCAGCTTTTCCAACGCGTTGATGATGTGTTTCCAGCGGCGCTCGCGAGCTTTGCCTTCCTCCAGGTACAGTTCGGTGATGTGCTCCTGGAGCTTCTGGAGGCTGATGTCCTCCAGGTTCTGGTAATAGTTCTTGATGATCCGTTCTTGATACTTGGTGCGCTTTTGCATCCTTCAACTCGCGCTGCTGGAGTTTGCTGGGTGGCCAGCCGGGGAACCGGGCCGACCGACAAGGCGGCGTGATTATGGGCGCTTTGGCTTGCCTTGGGAAGTTGCCGCCGCCGTCCGTAAGTGTACCCGTCGCCTGGGCCGCGTGGCAGTCCCCGGCCCTAATCTGATTGGGGGCCGCAAGAAAATCGCGGCTTCGCGTGCCCCATCGCGGGTGCTGACGCCGCAGCGGCCGCAGCCTCAGGCTTATCTTTTGACCTCCGAATGCGTACAGTTGAACGCAGGCTGAATGTGCTGAAGTTCTGCTTCCGGCCGCCCTCTTCGGCTGCCGATGTTTGCCGGCCCTCCCCACCTTCACGCTCTTACTGCCCAACGGCCAATCAACGAGGATCGATGACAACAAGCCGCCGCCGATTTCAAGAGTACCGTGCCCAGGTTGCCCAGCGCCATCGCAACGGCGCGAGGCGGGCGCTTTTGCGTGGCGGCCATCCTCAGGACGCAAACGGTATCGATGCGGCGGCGGGTGCCGCGGCCACCAATGGGCAAGGGCAGGGGACCGGTGCTGCATCGTCCACGCCTGGCAGCAACGGCCATTCCAGCGAGAGGCTGCTTACGGAGGAGAAACGCCACCGTCGGACGCGGTCGTTCTGGCAGCTTCTGACAGCCTTTTGGGGGCTGATGCGAGAGCAGCGCAAGGCGGTCATTTTTGCCCTCGCCACGCTGACCGTGGCCACGCTGCTCAAGCTGGTGCCTCCGGCCGCTATCAAAGTGTCGATCGACTACGTGCTGGCGGACCGACCGATTCCGGCCTCGTGGCTTCAGTGGGGACTGCCGGACAGCCGGCCGCAGTTGTTGATCCTGCTGGGGCTGGGCGTGGTGCTGGTTTCGTTTGCCACCACGGCGATTCACCTCTGGGGGCGGTGGCATGCCACGCGGGCCGTCAACCGGTTGCAGGTGTCGCTGCGCAAACGGGCCTTTGAACATGCGGTCCGGCTGCCGCTGCACCGGGTATACCAACTCAAGTCGGGCGGCGCCGCCAGCCTGCTGCGTGAGGATGCTGGTTCGGCGTCGGACCTGATTTTCAGCATGTTGTACAACCCGTGGCGGGCGATCGTGCAACTGCTGGGCAGTCTGATCGTACTGGTGTTCGTCGACTGGCGGCTGATGCTGGGCGGCATGCTGCTGGTGCCGATCGTGTATTTCACACACCGCACCTGGGTGAACCGCATCCGGCCGCTGTACCGCGACGTGCGCGTGCAGCGGCAAGCCATCGACGGTTACGCTACCGAGGCTTTCGGCGGAATGCGGGTCGTGCGCGGCTTCAGCGGCGAACGAGCCGAAGCCGGCCGGTTCGTCCGCGGCAATAACATGATGGTCCGCCAGCAACTGTTTGTGTGGTGGTGGGCCAGGGCCATCGACATTGTGTGGGAGACGCTCATCCCGTTGGCGTCGACCGGCTTGTTGGTGTACGGAGGCTATCGCATCCTGGAAGGCGGCATGACGCTGGGCGACCTGACCATGTTCCTGTTCTATCTGGCGATGCTGCTGGAACCCCTGGCCACGTTGGCCGCCAGCGCCGCCGGCTTCCAGAACAGCCTGGCCGGTTTGGACCGCGTACTGGACCTGCTCGATGAGCCGAGCGAACTGCCGGCCAATCCGGCTGCCGTGACCCTGCGCCGCGACGAAGTGGCTGGGCGGATCACGTTCGAGAACGTGTCGTTCCACTATCCAGGCAGCGAACGCGGGGTGCTGCACGAGATTAACCTCGACGTGGCGCCAGGCGAAACGATTGCCCTGGTGGGCCGCAGTGGGGCCGGCAAAACCACGCTGTGCAACCTGGTCGCCCGGTTCTACGACCCCACCGAGGGCACCGTGCGGCTGGACGGCCGAGACCTCCGCGAGATCCAGGTCGATAGCTACCGGCAACTGCTGGGCATCGTGGAGCAGGACGTGTTTCTGTTCGACGGCACGATCGCCGAGAACATCGGCTATGCCGTTCGCCATGCAACGCGGGAGGACATTGAACACGCCGCCAAGGCCGCCCACGCGCATGAGTTCATCATGCAACTGGAACGCGGCTACGACACACTGATCGGCGAGCGCGGCGTGCGGCTCTCGGGCGGGCAGCGGCAACGGCTGGCGATTGCCCGGGCGCTGCTGGCCAATCCGCGGATTCTGATCCTCGACGAGGCTACCAGCAATCTTGACAGCGAGAGCGAGCAGCTCATCCAGGAAAGCTTGCGGACGCTGATGCAGGGGCGTACCTGCTTTGTGATCGCCCATCGCATGAGCACGATCGTGCTCGCCGACCGGATCGCGGTGCTGGAGCACGGCCGGCTGGTCGAGCTGGGGACGCACGCCGAGCTGATGTCGGCCAGTACCCGGTATCGTCGCATGGTCGAACTGCAAACCGAGCACGCCTGGGTGCATCGCGATTAGGCTGGAAGGGTGGGGGGACCGGCCGCCAGTTCGGTATGCTGCGCCACCGTTGGCGAGTGCCAGATCAGGCATCATGAACGCGCTGCCGCCGGCTGGCATGGTTGCGCGGCCGGTGGCCTGCTATAGGTATCCAGTGGCTTTGCCCCCCTGTCCCCACCCTGCGCAGATCCGCACTCGAGGGAGTGATGCTGATGAAATTCCGGTTCTTGACCGCTTGCTCGCTGAAGGCCGCCGCGCTGGTCGCCGCGGCGGTGCTGTCGCCCCCGGTTCTCGCGGGAGAGGCCGGCGACTTTGCCGCCCGGCGTGCATACAACTGGCACCAATGGCGCGGGCCCGATGCCACCGGCGTGGCTCCCCATGCCCAGCCGCCGCTGCACTGGGATGCTGAAACCAACATCAAGTGGAAGGCCGAACTGCCGGGCGAAGGCAGCGCCACGCCGATCGTTTGGGAGAACAAGGTGTTTGTGGTGGCGGCGGAGAAAACCGACCGCGTGACCGACAACCCGCCGCAGCCGGCCCCCGATGCGCGAACCGTCCCGCCCAGCAATTATTACCGCTTTGTGGTGCTGTGCTTCGATCGTGAGACCGGCAAGCTGCTCTGGGAACGGGTGGCCACCGAGGAAGTCCCTCACGAAGGCCAGCATCTGACCAACACTTACGCGTCGTCGTCGCCCGTCACCGACGGCCGGCGGCTGTTTGTGTCGTTCGGCTCGCGCGGCATCTTCTGCTACGACCTTGATGGCAACCTCAAGTGGCAGCGCGACCTGGGACAGATGCGCACCCGGCGCGGCTGGGGCGAAGGCGTGTCGCCCGCCTTGTACGGCGAAACGCTGATCGTGAACTGGGACCATGAGGATCCCTCGTTCATCGTGGCCATGGACGCCGAGACCGGCAAAACCCGCTGGCAGGCCGATCGCGACGAGCCGACCTCGTGGGCCACGCCGCTGATTGTCGAACACAACGGCCGGGTACAGGTCATTGTGAACGGTACCAACCGTGTCCGCAGTTACGACCTGAACACCGGTGAAGTGCTCTGGGAGTGCGGCGGGCAGACCGTGAACGCCATCCCCTCGCCGGTGGCAACCGATGAGATGGCGATTGTGATGAGCGGTTACCAGGGGGCGATGGCCGTGGCGATTCCGCTGGACGCCAAGGGAGACGTCACCGATACCGACACGGTGCGCTGGAGCCACCGCCGCAATACGCCGTACGTGCCGTCGCCGCTGCTGCTGGGCGATCGGCTGTACTTCACGGCTTCGAACAACGGCATTTTGAGCAGCCTGGACATCAATACCGGTAAGGTGGTCTATGGCCCGGTGCGGATTCCCGGCGTCAGCAACATCTATGCGTCGCCGCTGGCGGCCGCCGGGCGGATCTATTTCACCGGCCGCGACGGCACCACCACGGTGATCAAGTCCGGCGACAAGCTCGAAGTGCTGGCCACCAACGTGCTGAACGATCCGATTGATGCCTCGCCGGTGGCCGTAGGCAAGCAACTGTTCCTCCGCAGCAATCGCTACCTGTACTGCATTGAGGAACAGAACTAACTGCGTACCACGGCTGCCCGGCATGCCACGGCTGTTGCAGCCGTGAAAGTTGGGCGAATTGCTGCGTACCACGGCAGTGTAGGGACCAAGAGATTGCCAAAGTAACCTCCATTCGGAGCTGCCTACAATGCGCGTTGCCTGCTCGACGTTGATCCTTGCCGCCTGCTGGGCCACAGTTGCCATGGCAGGGCAGGGCGGGGAGACGTCGCCGGAGCAGGCCCTTGCCCGGGCGGTGGCGTTTTTGGCGAACGAAGTGCCGTCGTGGCCGCGCGAGAACCGCTGCTTCTCGTGTCACAACAACGGCGATGCCTTCCGGGCGTTGCATCTGGCCCGTCGTGCAGCCTCTGAGGACGCGCCCACAGGGCTTGTCGCGGCTTTGGCAGACACGGAGGCCTGGCTCCGCAAGCCAGAAGGCTGGAAAGACAACGGCGGCGAGGAGGAGTTCAGCGACAAGCGCCTGGCCACGGTGCAGTTCGCCGTTGCCCTGGCTCAACTCGAACGAACCGATGGCATCCGCGTGCAAGAAACCGCCAGACCGCTCCTGCCTGCTGCACAGCTGGTCGTACAGCAACAGGCCAACGACGGTTCCTGGCCGATTGACGCGGCCGGCTCGGTTGGTTCGCCCACCACCTACGGCACCACGCTGGCGACCGTACTCGCCCGGGGCGTGCTGCACCAGGCGGACCCTATGCAGTTCGGCGCGGCCATCGCCAAGGCCGACCGCTACCTGTCCCAGATCCGCCCTCAGCGCGTGTTCGATGCGGCGGCACTCCTCTTGTGGCTTACCGATCCGGCCGTACCTGCCGTGGACAGCCTGCCACGCGAGCAGCGTATTGCCGAATGCGTGCAGCTCATCCGGCAAGGGCAGGGGGAAGATGGCGGCTGGGGACCCTTTGCCACCTCGGCCGCCGAGCCGTTTGATACGGCGGTCGTCCTGCTGGCTCTGCAGCGGCTGGGCCCTGCCGGTTATCGAGCCGCAGTCGCTCACGCTGTAAAAAACGCCGGCGAACCAGTCGACCAGGACGATGCCGCCAGCGAGTGGACCAGACGGATTGAGCGCGGCCGGGCCTACCTGGCTGCCAGCCAATTCGAAGACGGCAGTTGGCCGGAAACCACGCGGCCGGCCGGTGGAGAGAGTTACGCCCAGCGGATGTCGACCACAGCCTGGGCTGCGATCGCCTTGATCGAGACGCGGCGCCCCGGCAAACCGTAGCGGGCGGATATACCGGTCACATTGCGCTGCCGCGGGATCAGCCGCATCAGGTTGCCGGTTACAGACGCCGTTCGCCCACCTGCACGGCGATCTTCAGTTCTTTGCCATCGCGCCAGATCGTGACGGGCACGGTGGTGCCGGTCTGGGTGGCGGCCACTTTCCAGCTCAGGTCGGCAGGCGTGTTGACCTCCTGGCCGTTCCAGGTGAGGACGATATCGCCGGGGGTGATGCCAGCCCGGCGGGCGGGTTCGCCAACCACGTCGGTCACCAGCACACCCTGACGTGGCACGCCCAATTCGGCAGCTCGCTGGAGCGTGATCTCCTCAAGTGCAACGCCCAGCCAGCCGCGGACAAAATGGCCTTCGCGGCGGAGCCGGGTGTAGACCTCGCGGGCAATCTCGCTGGGAATGGCGAAGCTCACACCCTGGAACGAGGCGCCGACGATCGCCGTGTTGATGCCGACCACTTCGCCCCGCAGGTTGATCAGCGGGCCGCCGCTATTGCCGGGGTTCACGGCCGCGTCGGTCTGAATGAAGTTCTGGTAGGGCATGTTGTGGACGACGTTCCGGCGTCCCTTGGCGCTGACGATCCCGGCGGTCACGCTGCGGTCCAGGCCGAAGGGGTTACCCACGGCCACTACCCAGTCGCCCACCTCCACGTTTTCGCTGTCGCCCCAGGGGGCGGTCTGCAAACCGTCGGCGTAGATCTTGATCACCGCCAGGTCAGTTTGCGGATCGATGCCGATCACTTCGGCCCCGCGGATAGTGCGGCCGTCGCTCAGACGAACGATGATTTCCGACGCATCCTTGATGACGTGGTGGTTGGTGAGGATGTATCCTTCGGCGTCGACGATCAGGCCGGAGCCTTGCCCGCTGGCTTCGAGGCGGCGCGACCAGCCGTTATCGCCGTCGCGCCCAGCGGTCTGGTCCACCCGCAAGGTGTCGATGTGGACCACGCACGGCACGATGCTCTTGGCGATCAGCCGGAAGGCCGACGAGGTGTTCTCCAACTGGGCCAGTTGAACCCGGGCGTGTTCCAGTTGGGCCCGCTGCTTGCCGCGTTCCAGGCCATAGCAGATTTCTTCGACAATCGCCCCGATGTTGAGCCGCAGCAGGGCCAACAGCAGCACGGTCATCATGGCCACCCAGGCAATCCGCAGACCACGGCCGCCGCTGGCGGCCTCGGCGCTTGGGCGCTCGTCGGACCGTCGCCGCCGTTTACTCGGGCGAGCCGGTTCCTCGTCGCAGCCGGCGGTACGTTCGGCTGGGATCTGGTCGGACAACTCACAAGTGTCGACCAGCCAGGAATCGCCGCTGGTGGCAGCTTCGGCCTTGGGACGTTGGAGCCCCCCGGCCGGCGAAACTGAGATTGGCGAGGCTGCCGCTTGTTGCAAAAAAGCATCACCGTCGCGCGTCCCATGCGCCCCGGCAGGTGGAGCCTGCTCGTGGGGACGGCTAGCCGGCAGCGATTGAGGGGCAGCCTGATCCGCCTGGGGTACCGAGCCAAGTTGACCACGGCTGCCCGAGGCTGAAGAACCGGCCGGATGGCTGGGGCGGCCGGCAGCATTGCCGGCGCCGCTTGCGCCTGCGCTTGGACCGATGGGGCGGTCCCAAGATTGCTCTTGCATAACCGGGCCTCGGGGCGTCGAGGTGTAACAGGCAATTGGCATCCATTATAGCGCCGGGCATTTGGGCAAGCCAGTTTTTGCCCCCCGGCGCCAGCCGGGTTCTGACCGGTGCCTGGCAAGCTGGTGCGGTCACAACGGCAGTGCTGGACGATTCCCCTGGCCCTGGTCCAAGCCCAGCAGGTACTGGACAAGCCCCGGCCGCCGCTGGTTGTTTACCGCCCAGCGTGGGAGCTGTGACAGCCGCGGCGTAACCTGGCTCGGACCACGGGGCGGATGCTGGCGACCAGCCAGCCAAACGAATCGTCGAACTCGCGAAAACCTCGCGATTTTCTGCATCCGGAAACATCGCCTGAGCGAAGTAATCCGTATACAATCGTGTAGCACACCCGCCCGTTCTTCGGGGCACATCCCGCCTCGGCCAGTTCACACCAACCATCGCCGCTACCGCCGTGCAATCTCGATACCGAATTGTCGCCCTGATCGTCGCCTGCGCTCTGTTTATGCAGAACCTGGAGACGACCATTCTGGCGACGGCGCTACCGCAGATTGCGCGATCGTTCGGCGTGTCGCCGGTAAACCTGCACCTGGTGCTGACCAGCTACCTGATGAGCCTGGCCATCTTCATGCCGATCAGCGGGTGGATGGCCGACCGATTTGGCACACGCACCGTCTTTCGTCTGGCGATCATGATCTTCACCGGGGCCTCGGTGGCCTGCGCGTTTTCCGGATCGCTGGGCACGATGATTGTCGCCCGCATCGTCCAAGGCATCGGCGGCGCCATGATGGTGCCGGTGGCACGGCTGGCGCTGCTGCGCACGGTGCCCAAGTCGGACCTCGTGTCGGCGATGACCTGGGTGGCGGTGCCTGCCCTGCTTGGGCCCGTGGTCGGGCCGCCGCTGGGCGGAGCGATTGTGACCTACGCCTCGTGGCCCTGGGTATTTCTGATCAACGTGCCGATCGGCCTGCTGGGCTTTGTCCTGGCGACGCGGTACATCGACGACTACCGCGAGGCCGGCGTCCCGCCGTTTGATGCCGGTGGGTTCGCCCTCTGCTCGGTGGCGATCGCCGGGATCGTCTTCGGCTTCGAAGGTGTCGGCGAGGGCCTGCTGCCGCTGTGGCTGAACGTATCGATGGTCGTTGTCGGCCTGGTGGGCGCGGTGCTGTATCTGGGCCACGCCCGGCGCCGGCGCGACCCGGTGTTGGATCTGTCGCTGCTTGAGATTCCCACGCTGCGGGCGAGCGTGCTGGGCGGATCGCTTTTTCGCTTCGGCATCGGGGCGCTGCCGTTTCTGATGCCGCTGATGTTGCAGACGGTGTTCGGGCGTTCGCCGCTGGCCTCGGGCCTGATAACGTTCGCGGCCGCCGCCGGCGCGCTGTTGATGAAGTTTGCGGCGCAGCCGATTCTGAACCGGTTAGGCTTCCGCAACGTGCTGGTGTGGAACGCCCTGTTGTCGGCCGTATCGATCTCGCTGTGCCTCACGTTCAACTCGAGCACGCCGGCGTTTGTGATGTTTGGCGTGCTGCTGATCGGCGGATTCTTCCGCTCACTGGAGTTCACGGCGATCAACATCATTGGCTATGCCGACTTGAAGCCGCACCAGATGGGCCGGGCGACCAGCCTGGTTTCCATGGCCCAGCAGCTTTCGCTCTCGGTCGGCGTGGGCATCGGCGCCGTGTCCTTGATGCTGTCGTCGATGGTGCGGGGTGTGGAGCGGCCGGAACTGGTCGACTTCTCGGTGGCGTTCCTGGTAGTGGCCGGTCTGGCTGCCATCTCGGCCGCCATGTTTGCCCGGCTGCCGCACAACGCCGGCGACGAAGTCGCCCGTCGCCAGGTGATCGAGCCGGGCGAGGCCGACACGCAATCGCTCGTGCTACCGGAAGGCAAGCCGGAGGACCAGGTGCCGGTTCCGGCTCCCGTTTCCACCTCGGCCATGGCCTCGGCTGGCCGCAGCGGCACGCTGCAACCGGCCATCCAGCCGGTGCATAAGGCCGATTGAGACTGGCCGCAGGGGACGTCTCTACGTTCTTTTATGCTGTCGCCGCTAGCGGTGCGGCGGTTCACTGGATCTTGGGACCTTCGCCTCCCGGCTGACGATGCGCCTTATCGTTCCCGGCGCAAACGGCGATACAATAGCGTCAGGCGCGCAAGAAGGCGGCGAAGGTTCCTTGGCCGCCGGGTCAGATCTGTTCTCGTCGTTCGTCCCGCGGCAACCGATGGACCTGCCTCGCTATTTTCCGCCGGCCGAGTTCGCGAACCCGTTGGGCCTGGTTCATTTGGGCGGCGAACTTTCGGTGGCGTGGCTGCGTGATGCGTACCGGCACGGCATTTTTCCCTGGCCGCATGGCCGGCGGAACCTGATGTGGTTCTCGCCCGATCCGCGGGCGATTCTGGAATTCGAACATCTGTATATCAGCCGCCGGCTCGCCAGAACGATCCGCAGCGGCCGTTTCACGGTAACGTGCGACCGCGACTTTGCGGGCGTGATGGTCGGGTGCGGGACGGCGGGCGGCCGCTACAACAACACCTGGATCACGCCCGAGATGCTCGAGGCCTATATCCGGCTTCATCACCACGGCATGGCCCATAGCATCGAAGTGTGGCACGAGGGCCAGCTTGTCGGCGGTACATATGGCGTGGCGGTGGGCGCGGTCTTCTGTGCCGAATCGATGTTCCACCGGATGACCGACGCTTCGAAGGTGGCGCTCGTGGCCCTGGTCCGGCACCTGCAAGCCCGGCGGTTCCTTACACTCGATATCCAGCAGCTCACGCCGCACACGGCCAGCATGGGAGGCAGCGAGATTCCGCGGAGCCAGTATCTGGCGCGTGTCCGATCGCAGCGGGACATGCCCGTGTCGTTCGGCACCGAGCTGATGTTTGACCCGGCGGCCGTGGTCGCCACGCACCGGCGCGTGTAAACGCAGGCTGAGGATGTACCACAGCGAAGCAAGCAGCACCGCGGAGGAAGCAACGCCGACGATGACCGCAAGCAGCGAACCCTTGGCGACACTGGCCGATGGCCCCGTTGACGCCCCGGCTGTGCTGATCCTGGCACACGGAGCCGGGGCCGCGATGGATACGCCGTTCATGGATGCGTTTGCCCAGGGCGTGGCTGAAGCCGGTTTCCGCTGCGTGCGGTTTGAGTTTCCGTACATGGCCCAGCGGCGTAGCGGTGGCCACCGCCCGCCGGACCGCGAGCCTGTCCTCCGCGCAACCTGGCATCAGGCGATTGCCCAGGTGAGCGAAACGTTAGCGCCAAGCCAGCAGTTATTCATCGGCGGCAAATCGATGGGCGGCCGCATCGCCAGCCTGATCGCCGCCGAGCAGCAGGGGGCAAGGCCGATTGCCGGCCTGGTGTGCTTGGGCTATCCGTTTCACTCGCCCGGCAAACCACAATCGGTGCGGATTGCTCACCTGGAGCAGATCGCCACGCCGACGCTCATCGTCCAGGGCGAACGTGATCCGTTTGGCAATCGGGCGGAAGTTGCCAGCTATCCCCTATCACCGCAAGTAAAACTGCACTGGCTGATCGACGGCGATCACAGCTTCAAACCGCGCAAAAAGTCCGGCGCCACCGAGGATGGCAACTTTCGCGAAGGCGTGGAGGCGATCGTTGCGTTTTTCCGGTCGCTGCTGCCCAGCTAATCTGGCGTGGGTTTTACGTAGCGGCGGTCCTCTGTCGTCGCTCCACGGCTACAATGCGACGCAGGTAGCCACCGTTTTCCTGATGATAAGGCGCACTATGCCATGCCCGACTCGGTAACGTGCTTTCTGGTGGAGAAGAACGAGGCCGGCCAGGTAACCGCCGGCGTGGCCCAGCGCAGCGTGGATGATTTGCCGCCGGGCGACGTACTGATCCAGGTGGCCTGGTCGTCGCTGAACTACAAAGATGCCCTGGCCATCCAAGGGCATCCCGGTGTGGCGCGGCGATTCCCGCACGTGCCTGGCATCGATGCTGCGGGCACCGTGATCGAAAGCCGCGACCCGCGGTTCACCCCCGGCCAGGAAGTGATCGTGACCAGCTACGAGCTCGGGGCAGGGCAGTGGGGCGGTTACGCCACGCACGTGCGCGTGCCGGGCGACTGGGTGGTGCCACTGCCTGTGGGGCTTACTATGCGCGAGAGCATGATCCTGGGCACGGCCGGTTTTACCGCAGCGCTCGGCGTGTGGCTGCTCCAGAAGCACGACATTGAACCGGGCTCGGGCGACATCCTGGTGACGGGGGCCACCGGCGGCGTGGGATCGTTGGCCATCTGCATCCTGGCCCACCTGGGCTACCGCGTGGTGGGCGTCAGCGGCAAACGCGAGCTGCACGCCCAGTTAAAATCGTGGGGAGCCGCCGAAGTGCTGGATCGCGACGCACTGGCCGACGACTCCAATCGCCCGCTACTTTCCGGCCGCTGGGCGGGGGCGATCGATACGGTGGGGGGCCAGACATTGGCCAATCTGCTCAAGGCCGTCAAACCCTGGGGCTGTGTGGCCGCGTGCGGCCTCGTGGCCGGGGCGGAACTGTCGACCACTGTTTATCCATTCATCCTCCGCGGTGTGACCCTGACGGGCATCGACTCGGCCACGTGCCCCATGCCGCTCCGGCAGGAACTCTGGCAGCGGTTGGCTACTACTTGGAAGCCACCGCAGCTTGAAAGCCTGGCACGCGAAGTGAACTTCGGGCAGTTGCCGGCGGTGGTAACGGAGATTCTCCAGGGCAAGGTCGTAGGCCGAACGCTGGTTGTTCCCCGCCCGGCCTGACAGCGTCGGGGTCGCAGCGTGCCGGAACGCAGCTCGGGTCATCGATGGAGAATGTTCCCACGGTGAACCTGGAAAATGCTGCATACATTCTCTGCATTCCACGCCCGTACACTTACGTAGACCATGCGCTCATGTGTGGCGTGCCGCTCCTCTCGCTGACGCGGTGATGCACGGAGGGCTTGAAAGCTGGTCGCGTCGCCTGCGCCGGTGCCGGTTGCCCCAAGTCTCGCTATAGACTTCAGATCACCCAAATGGGTCGTGCGCAACCCTTTAAATGGTTATCTTGGAGTTCGGCAGTTGGTTTGCATGCAAGGACTCGGCCCTGGCCATTGCCGGTTGAGCCGTGCTGCCCCTTGGGCTGTACCGAAACGGATCGCCCGGCAGGCCGCGGTACGCAGTTTCACGTCCGAGAGGTCTGAAGCATGGTTCGGGGCAGGACGCCAGGCAGCCGAGATTCCCGCCGGCTGGATCCTACCAAGTAGCCGTATGTAATGCGATTTGCTCAAGCGACGCCCTATGTGGTCGCGGTCGCCGTCTTTTTGTTCATCGTGGGCCTCAAGCGGCTGCTTGACCCGCTGATTGGACCGGACGGCGCGCCGCTCTTGTTTCTGTGCGCCGCTGTGATGGTGAGCGCCTGGTTCGGCAATTGGAAGTCGGGCCTGCTCACATTGGTACTGGCGGCGGTGGCGACCGCATTTCTCGGTCCGCAAGGCGAACCGCATTGGCACGCCCAGGCGGCGATCCGGGCTACGCTGTTCACCATCGAAGGCGGCCTGGTGCTGTTGTTCGCCGCCGCGCTGCACCGCGCCCGCGAAAAAGCCGAACGCAGCCGCCGCGAAACCCTCGCCACGATTGCCCAACGCGAAGAAGCCGATCGCTCGCTGCAAAGCTCGCGGGCTCGCTTCCGCCGATTGGTCGAAGCCAACATCATCGGCGTCTTTTTCTGCGAGGAAGACGGGCGGGTGTTTGAAGCCAACCAGTCGTTCCTCGCGCTCCTGGGCTATACCGAGGAAGACGTTCGCGCCGGCCGCCTCAATGTGGCTGAGATCACGCCGCGCGAGTTCATCGACGTCACCATCGCCGCCTCGGTCGAACTGGCCCGTGAGGGCCGCTGTCAGCCTTACGAGAAAGAACTGATCCGAAAGGACGGAACCCGACTGCCCGTTCTGATCGGCACCGCGCTGCTTTCGGAAACCGAGGGACAGACGGTTTCGTTCGCCATCGATCTCTCCGAACAAAAGGCCACCGAGTCCGAGCTGCAGCAGGCCAAGGAAGAAGCCGAGCGAGCCAACCGCCTCAAGAGCGACTTTCTGGCGAACATCAGCCACGAACTGCGCACGCCGATGAACGCCATCCTGGGCATGACGCAATTGGCCCTCGATGAACCGCTGCCGCCCAACGTGCGCGAGTATTTGGAAACAGCGTACGACTCGGGCAAGTCGCTGCTGTCGCTGGTGAACGAGATTCTCGACTTCTCGAAGATGGAGGCCGGTCGGTTCGAGCTGGAGATGGCACCGTTCCGGCTGCGGGAGTTGATCGACGACAGCTTCCGTACCTTGGCCCTACACGCGGCCGAGAAGCACCTGGTGCTGTCGGCCGACGTGGCCTGGAACGTGCCCGACGAACTGATCGGCGATGCTCAACGGCTACGGCAGGTGATCGTGAACCTGGTGGGCAATGGCATCAAGTTCACGCCCCAGGGCAAGGTGGCGCTGGATGTCACCGTTACGTCGCAGACATCGGACGAGATCGTGTTGCACTTTGCCGTGACCGACACGGGCATCGGCATCTCGGAGGAGGACCAGGAACGGATTTTTGCGCCGTTCACCCAGGTCGATACGTCGACAACTCGGCGTTACGGCGGTACCGGGCTAGGGCTGGCCATTTCGTCGGAATTGATCCGGATGCACGGCGGGCGGCTCGAATTGCACAGCAAACTCGGGGAAGGCAGCCGGTTTGAGTTTGATGCTCGCTTTGGATTGCCGGCCCCCGGCCCCGGCGATGCGCTGCCGGCCATCACGGTCGAAGAACTCAGCGGCATGCCGGTGCTGGTGATCGACGAGGTGGAAGCCGACCGCCAACAATTGGCGGAACTGTTGGCCGGTTGGGACATGAGGCCGGTGCATGCCTCGAGCGGTCAACAGGGCTGGGAAATGCTTCAGGCTGCCGCAGCTGCTGGCAAGGTCAATGGGCACCCGGTAGTGGGCGATAACCAGGCCTCGCCGGCCGAGGTGCCTGCCAACGCTCTGGCGTCGCAACCCGGCACGGCGCCTGGCAAGTTCGCGCTGGTACTGATCGCTTCCAACCTCAGCGGCACCGACGGTTTTGCGCTGGCCGAGCGCATTCGCCGCGACCCGGTGTTGGGCGATACGCCGATCGTGCTGTTGACGCCGGCCCAGCAGCCGGCGGAGCTGCATCGCTGCGAGCTATTGCATATTGCCGGCTGCGTTCCCAAGCCAATGGACGAGGCCTTGCTGCTGGATGCCATCATCAATGCGCTGAACGTGCCGCCGTCCAAGCCATCGCCCGATGGGCAGCTTTCGGCCAGCACCCGGACCTGCCCGCCGCTGCATGTATTGCTGGCCGAAGATACGCCGGCCAACTGCCACGTGGTGCGGGCGATCCTGGAAAAGCGAGGTCATCAAGTCACCGTGGTGTCCGACGGCCGCCAGGCGGTCGAGGCCGTGCAGCAGCAAGGCTTCGACCTGGTATTGATGGACGTGCAGATGCCCGAGATGGATGGTCTGGAAGCCGCGATGGCTATCCGCGCCCAGGAACACCGCATGGGCAGCCCGCCGTTACCGATCATCGCCATGACCGCGCACGCCATGAAGGGTGACCGACACCGCTGCCTGGCGGCGGGCATGAACGCGTATCTGGCAAAGCCGATCGACGCCCATAAACTGATAGAACTGATTGAAAGCGTCGGGCCGCGGCCTGCCCGGTCTGCGGCTGAGGATCCTGAGCCTTCGACCGGCGATCAGGGCGGGCCAGATTCGAGGCGAGCCTCGGTGGAAGCCACGGGCCAGGCTGCCCGGCCCTCTGCCATGCACCGGCCAGATGCCTGCCGCGATGAGAACGAGCACGCTTCAGCGCAGGCGGCGGAAACGGCTGCCGCGGTCGCCGAGGCTGGCAATACCTGTCAGGAGCAAACTGTGACCAGCAAAGCAGCAGAGCCCCTGCCCGATGAATCGCCGCTGGAGATCCCCGATCGGGTCGCCTGCAATCTCGACGCTGCTTTGAAACGGCTGGGCAATAATCGCAGCCTGTTGAAGGACATGTTCCTGTTCTACAAGGAAGACGCCCCGCAATTGATCGAGGATATCCGGCAGGGCATTGCCCGGCGGGATCGCGAGGATACCGCCCGGGCCGCCCACAGCCTTAAGGGGCTGTCATCCAGCTTTGATGCCGAGCACAACGTTGAGGCGGCGATGCGGATCCAGCGATTGGCCGAGGCCGAACGCTTTGACGCCATCGTGCCGCTGTTGGATGGACTCACCATCCTCACGCAGAAGCTGATCGATCAGATCGCCGCCGAACTTGGCGATTAAACACCGGCAGCGAGCCGGCAGGCCATGGTGTGGCTCACCACCGATCGATCTCGCCATATCGGCAGCATAAGATGCCCCGGGGGACTGGGGCGCCGGCGATTACGATTCTTCGCCGTCCGACTCGTTCTCGTTATCGTTGTCGTCGTCATCGCTGACGTTGACGACCGAGTCGATCGAGATCCCCAGCGTGCGGATCTTGTTGCGGAGACTGCCTCGGGTGATGCCCAGGATTCGGGCCGTCTTGGACTGGTTGCCGCCGGCGTGACGCAGGCAGCGGGTAATCACGTACCGCTCCATCATCAGCAGCGCGTCGGCGTACGTATCGGTGCTGTTGGAACGCAGACAGGCATCGACCAGTTTCTTGAGGTCGCTGGGCGGCAGGCCGTCGGCGTCTTCGGAGTGGGCGGCGCTGGCGTCGTAATTGCGGATCTCGGCCGGCAAGAACTCGGGAATGAGCGTCGGCCCGGTCGATTGCAGAATGGCCTGCTTGAGCACGCTCTGGAACTGCCGCACGTTGCCCGGCCAGGGGTAGCGGTACAGCACGTCGTACACACCCGGGGCGATACTCTGCAGATCCTTACCGAACTGCCGGGCAAACCTCGGGAAGAAATGCTCCAGCAGCAGGCGGATGTCGTCGCCGCGTTCGCGCAGCGGCGGCAGGTGGATGGTGAAACCGTTGAGCCGGTAGAACAGGTCAGAGCGGAACTCTTCCTCTTCGACCATCCGCTCCAGATCACGGTTGGTGGCGGCGATGATGCGGACGTTGGCCTTGATCGTTTCGGTGCCGCCGACGCGTTCGAACTCCTGTTCCTGGAGCACGCGGAGTACCTTGCTTTGCACCAGTGGCGACATGTCGCCAACTTCGTCGAGGAAGATGGTGCCGCCGTCGCACCGTTCGAACTTGCCGATGTGCCGCTGATCGGCGCCGGTAAAAGCGCCTTTCTCGTGGCCGAACAGTTCGCTTTCCAGCAGCGTGTCGGTCAGGGCAGCGCAGTTGACCGCCAGGAACGGCCCCTTGGAACGCTTGCTGTGCTGGTAGATGGCCCGGGCAATCAGCTCCTTGCCGGTGCCGCTTTCGCCGCGGATCAGCACGGTTACGTCCTGGGCGGCGATGCGGCCCACGGCCTTGTACACGCGGAGCATCTGCTCGCTGCAGCCGACCAGCACGTCGGAGTTTTCCGGAGCGGTCGGACGCGACTTGGCGTCGTCGATCACCGTGACCGGTACGCTCATGAACCGCCGCGACTCCAGGGCCTGTTCGACCAGATCCTGCAGCTGCGGCAAGTCCAACGGCTTGAGCAGGTAATCGAACGCGCCCCGCTTCATGGCCTCGATGGCCACTTCGCTGTCGTCGCCGGCGGTGATGAAGATCACCGGCAGCCGGCTGTCGATCTCGTGGATGCGGTCCACGGCTTCCAGCCCAGACATGCCCGGCATCATCACGTCCAGCAGAACGGCGTCGGGCCGGTGCTCGCGGATGAGCGTCAGGCCGGTTTCAGCCCGGTCGGCGGTCAACACATCGACTTGGGTCGCCAGGTCGGCCAGGCCGGCCTTGAGCATATGCAAAACGGAGCGATCGTCGTCGACGACCAGGACTTTCTGCTTGGATGAGGGCATACTGGGTGTAACTTGTCCTTGCTGGATAGATGAAGGGTGCCCCCCACGCTGAACGCCCGGAATGGGTTGCTTAACCGGCCGATCCTGCGGTCGGCTCTGCCCCGCGGGGCGACCTTCCTTCGCGGGAGGCGGTGGATTCCGCGATGCCCTTGATGGGGATGATACCGTGACGGCGACTGCGCGCGGTTGCGACAGTCGGCCGGGTATCCCGTAACATGTTTCATTTTCACGGTTAGAACCGCAAACGCAAGATGCGCGCGTGCCGCACCATACAGAACGAGGGCTTTTTATTTTGCCAGGCGATCGGTACGCTCACCCATCTTTAAGAAATGCTCCGTGGCGGCCCCATAATAAGTTGGGATATTTTCTCATGGGGCAGCCGCTGCTTTTGAGGCGACACCTGGTCGCTTGTTAGAGCCGATTCAAGGTTTCAATCACTGCGAGTGATTGCCTTTGATGTCGTAGTGCGGAGCCTGTGATCGGACACCTTGAAAGGCTTGAGCGGTTCATGGCGAAGTGATCGAGGGCATTGTGCCTTGCGGCATCGCACAGCAAAACGCGGAGAGAAGCACCTTTGAGTCCGGCACCTGAACACGGAGATTATCTTCCCACGGCCACCTGGGAGCGGCTTTGCCAGCGCGGCCAGTTGCTCCGCCGGCTGCGGCTGTTTTTTGACGAACGTGGCTTCATCGAAGTGCATACGCCGATCCTCTCGGCCGATACCGTGATTGATCGGCATTTGGACCCGGTGCCGGTGACGTTGGCGGTCGATCCACGGCAACCGGAGGTCGGGCCGCGGTACTGGCTACAAACTTCGCCCGAGTTTGGCATGAAGCGTCTGTTGGCCGCCGGCGCTCAGGCGATCTATCAAGTCACCAAGGCGTTTCGCCTGGCCGAACGTGGGCCGCTGCACAACCCCGAGTTCACCATGGTGGAGTGGTACCGGGTGGGCGACGATTACCAGGCCGGTATGCAGCTTTTGGCCGATCTGGCCGAGGTGATGTTTGACCGCGGCCCGGCGTTGAAAATGAGCTTTGCCGAGGCGTTTCAGAATACGCTAGGCATTGATCCCCACCGCGCTGAAGTTGCCGAGCTGAAAGCAATCGCGACGCATCTTGGTGTGGACGTGGCGTTTGATTCGGATGATCGCGATGCGTGGCTCGATCTGCTCCTGGTGGAAGCCATTCAACCGAAGCTGGGCACGGCTCAACCGGTGATCCTGTATGACTTTCCGGCTAGCCAGTCGGCGTTGGCGCAGGTGCGGCCCGGCCCGCCCGCTGTGGCTGAACGGTTTGAACTCTATGTCGATGGGCTGGAACTGGCCAACGGTTACCACGAGTTGCTCGATCCCGCGGAGCTGCGCCGCCGCAATCACGTGGCCAATCAGCAGCGAATCGCCGATGGCAAACCGCCGTTGCCCGTTGAAAGCCGACTGCTAGCGGCGATGGACGCGGGGCTGCCATCGTGCTCGGGCACGGCACTGGGCTTTGATCGGTTGGTGATGGCCGCCACCGGGGCCAAGACAATCGATGAGGTGATCCCCTTCCCGATCGAACGGGCGTGAGGATGCAAGCTCGTGGCACAGCGCGGTGGGCCCGGGGCACGCCAGGCAAGAGACGCTCAACGGCTTAGCCGGCCCATTAATCCACCGGCAGGTGGTGGCCCAGCTTTTCGCGTTTGGCCGCCATGTAGCGCGTGCGGTGCTCGTTGTGCGGGGCGACGATCGGCACCTGGTCGACCACTTCGAGCTCATAGCCGCCGTAGATGAAGGCGTCGGTCTTCTTGGGGTTGTTGGTGAGAAGCCGCACGCGGCTTAGCCCCAAGTCCTTGAGGATCTGGATACCTACGCCGTAATCGCGCATGTCGGCCTGGTAGCCCAGGGCCAGGTTGGCTTCGACGGTGTCCATGCCCTGGTCTTGCAGGCCGTAGGCGCGGATCTTTTCGATGAGCCCGATGCCGCGTCCTTCCTGCGGCAGGTACACCAGCACGCCGCAGCCCTCGCTGGCAATCTGTTCCAGGGCCAAATGCAACTGGTCGCCGCAGTCGCACCGCAGCGACTGGATCAGATCGCCCGTGAAGCAACTGGAGTGCAGCCGCACCAGGGGCGTGTCGGCTTCCTGCGGGTTGCCGAAGACAATGGCCATCGGCTCCTGCTGCTCGTGCTTGACGCGGTAGGCGATGATGCGGCCCATGCCGTACCGGGTGGGCAGGTTCGCTTCGGCTAGGCGTTCCACCAGCTTTTCATGCCGGCGGCGATATCGGATCAGCTCCTCGATCGAGATGATCTCGAGCTGATATTGCTCGGCCAGGTCGAACAACTCGTCGCGGGTGGCGCGGTCACCGTTCTCGTTGAGGATTTCGGAAAGCACGCCGGCGGGGCGAAGGCCGGCCAGCCGAGCCAGGTCGACGGCGGCCTCGGTATGCCCGGCACGACGCAGCACGCCGCCTTCTTTGGCGATGATGCAGTGCAGGTGCCCGGGCCGCACGAAGTCCTCGGGCCGGCTGTTGGGGTCGACGATCGCCCGAACCGTGGTCGCCCGTTCCTGCGCAGTGATGCCGGTCTTGCTGGTGCGGTGATCGACCGGCACGGTGAACGCCGTTTTCAGCGGCGCGGTGTTCACGTCGACCATCGGGTGCAGGTTGAGTCGTTCGGCGGTTTCCGGCAGGATCGGCATGCAGAACTCGCCCCGGCCCCGGAGGATGAAGTTGACGATTTCCGGGGTTACCTTTTCGGCCGCGCAGATGTAATCGCCCTCGTTCTCGCGGTCTTCGGCGTCGACGACGATCACCACCTTCCCTTGCGCGATGGCTTCAATGGCGGCGTCGACGCTGGAGAACGTCCGCGAAGGCTTCTTGGTCACGGTTCACCTGCTGACAAATGCGGAAAAGGGGGCGTGAGGTATGCGGTGTGGGCGGGGCGGCAGCCTGAATCCGTGCCTCTTCTGGGGGGCTGCCGCGCTAGATGCCTGTCCTGGATATTATTACCGCGCCGCCGCCGCTTGAACACCGCGCGGGCTACCATTACCCCCTCGTCGGCAGCAGCAATTGCGCAAGGTTTGCCCGGTTAAGCGTCCCAGGGGCGGCGAATTGGGGGGCCGCTTGCGGCGGCAGCTACACCAGGCCCGGTATTCCGCGGCCGCGGTAAATGACCAGGTGATCCTGAAGCTGCACCAGCGGCTGGCCGCGGCTCCACAGGTGTTCATACACCCACTCGATCACTTCCCGCTGCTGGTCCAGGGAGTACTGGTGGACCGTGGGATGCAGCAGGATCATCCACACCACCGCCATAAACTGTTCGAAGTCGTCGACAAAGAATTCCACCCGGTCGGTGCGGGTTAGCACCTGGGCATCGGCAAATTGCGGGGCGGCACGCAACCGCTCGGCACAGGCCAGCAGATCCTGTTCATTGCGGCAGTCGAAGAACTTCTCGGCGAAATGGTTGTACAGCCAGGTTGTGGTTATGCGGTCGTTGCTGCGGCTGGCCATCAGCACCGCGTGGATGGCGGCCACCGGGCCCGCGGGTTGCGAGCCGTTGATGGCCGTTGCTGGCAGCGGCTGCAATAGCCTCTGATAGAGGTTGGTCAGAAGCCCATGCCAGAACCCGGTTTCGCTGTAATACAGCGAATGGTGCAGCGTGATCAGCGACAGCCGCTGGCCGCCCAGCTCACGTTCGCGGAAGGTATCGACCGCGGCCGCATCTCGCAGCACCTGGCGGTAATCGTCGTGCAGGGTGCGCACGTGGTCGGTGCTCTGGCGGGCAGTCCGTTCGGCAATGACATCCAGGGCCGCCGCTTCGATATCCAGCAGGTAGAGCCCGCCGCGGCAGGTGGCTTCCAGGATGCGGAACTGCGGCTCGTTGCTGGAACCGATCGAGAGCGCCGTTAGCGGTTCGTCCAGCGGCAGCGCCTTGTGAAGCGTCCGCAGGACCGACATCAGCACGTGGGCGATATCGACTTTGTCGTTGCTGAACCGCGACCAGATCTTGTCCTGGCGGTACATGGCCCCTTGGGCCGCGCGGTGCCCCAGCTCCAGACGCTGCTCACGCGACAGCGGAGACGGGGCCGGACGCATGGGTTCTCCTTTGTCCGACGGGCAAGCAGCTACCCAGGCGGGCGATCTTAAGTGAGGGCAGCCAGGGCGTCGGCCACGTTAGCGGCCACCTCATCGGTGTCACTGGTGCCATCCACGCGCACCAGCAGGCCGCGCGACTCGTAGAACGGCAAAATCGCTTCCGTCTCGCTGTGGTACTTCTCCAGCCGGCGGCGGCAGGTAGCCTCGGTATCGTCCGGCCGTTGAATGACCCGGCCGGCGATCTCGGGTGGGGGCGGATTGTACTTGATGTGGTAGATCTCGCCCGTCAGGGGATCGACACGCCGCCCGCTGATCCGCTCGACGATCAGATCGTCGGGCACTTCCAGCAGAATTACGGCATCGAGCCGCTTGTTGTGCTCGGCCAACGCTTCTTCGAGCGCCTCGGCTTGGGGGAGGGTGCGGGGGAAGCCGTCGAGCAAGAAGCCTTGGGCACAATCCGGCCGCTCGATGCGCGAGACGACCATGTTCACCGTAACGTCGTCAGGCACCAGCGAGCCTCGGGCAATCAGCTTGGCGACCTGTTGGCCAAGCGGCGTGCCTTCTTGAATCGCGGCCCGGAACATATCCCCGGTGGAGATATGCGGAATCCCGTGCCGCTCGACCACCTTGGCGGCTTGAGTACCTTTGCCGGCTCCTGGCGGGCCTACGAAGATCAAACGCACCCCCGGTCCCCTTTGTTGGCATCACGCTGCCAACCGCAACTGATGGCGGGGGCAGACAGACGCAATCTCTTCGACGCCTGGCGACCCAATCTTCGGCAACACTCCCCGCCATGGCCGGGACCCTGGCGGGGGGAACTGCCGGAGGCTGTGGCCCCGAACTGCAAACGCCGTCAATCAGTTAATGGTTCAAAACGTGTTATTTGCCAGCTCATTACCCCCATGCCGCCCAGCGACATGCGTTGGTAACGACTGGGATAACCATACTCGCTATCGAACTCCGCTCGCAACTCTGCGGGCGAGGTTTCGTTGCGAAACGCTCCGTGCGTATTTTGAGCGTGTGCCAGATCGGTTTCCAGCACTCCCAATTGATTGGGTACGGTCCAATACCCCCAAGTCCGTTTCTGCGAGGGGGTATGGCCGTCGCGGCTCATGGCGACGACCTCGCCGTCGCGCACGTCCAGCACCACTTTTCCGCCGACATCGCCCTGGACGTCGACCTCCAGATGGTAGCTTTCAGGGCCCCGTTCACGCCACCGCTGCCAGGCTTCGTCGAGCCGCTCTTGGGTCAGCAAGGGAGGCAACGGTTGGGCCGGCCGGTTGAACCAGTACAAACCGGCCAGGCACGAGCCCATCAGGCCCAGGCAGGTTCCCAGGACCAGCCAGCGCGCGGACAACCGCCGGCGCGCACCACCGGCGGCTACGCCTGATACGGGGGAACGACCGACCTCAGGCGAGGTTGGCTCAGGCGTTCCGTTTCGCGACGCGGCAGGTGTCGACATGGTCAAGCAGGCGGGACAAACGGCATCGTGGGGACGCGTCGTAGCCTGAAAGCGCCAACGCGCCGCGCGGGGGCTCGCGGAATCAAGCCCCGTGCGGTACTCTTGGCGTACGCACGCCCCCGATACGTTCGCCATTCTCAACAGTTGCCAGTGGCCCCGTCAATGGACTGCATGCACCTTCTGGCACATGCCGTGGGGGGATTGAGCAGCGGGCCAGGCTGGCAATCCGTACAAGCGCAACGGCCCGTTACAGCCAGCAAAGGTTGTGCCGCCCGCAGCTTGCCCGGCCGCGCCCTCGGCGCGGCCGCTATCACCACCCCAGACCCGTTGTAGTGAACATGAATTTTGTCGCCCCTGCCTTACATTGCCGTACCAAGATCGTTGCCACGTTGGGGCCGGCTTCGTCGTCGCCACAGACCCTGGTGAAGCTCATCCGCGCCGGGGTGGACGTGTTCCGCCTGAACATGGCCCACGGCTCGCGCGAGCAGCACGAACAGCAGTTCAACGATATCCGTGCGGCTTCCCGCGAGGCCGGACGGCCCGTGGGCGTGCTCGTCGATCTGGCCGGCCCCAAGATTCGGCTCAAGGACCTGCCCGGCGACGAGTACCACTGCCAGGAAGGCGGCCAGGTCCGCTTTGTCCGCGGTGAACCGCAGGCACCGGGCGAGTTTGCCACCACGTACGAGCCGCTGATCGACGACCTGAACGTGGGCGACCGCGTGATGCTGGCCGACGGCATCGTGAGCCTGTGCGTCGTCGAGCGGACGGATGATTACGCCGTGTGCGACGTCATCCAGGAGGGCGTGGTCCGCAGCCGCCAGGGGGTGAATCTGCCGGGCGTCAAGCTCCGCACCCCGGCCATGACCGAGGTCGACCGCGAAAACGCGGTGTGGGCGGCCCAGGTCGGGGCCGACTTCATCGGCCTGAGCTTTGTGCGGCGGGCCGAGGACGTGCATCAACTGCGGCGGCTGCTCGTCGAACAGCGGTCGCGGGCCAAGATCATTGCCAAGATCGAGAAGCCCGAGGCGCTTGAGTGCCTGGAAGAGATCGTGGGGGCGGCCGACGGCGCGATGGTTGCCCGCGGCGACCTGGGCGTGGAAATCGACGTGGCCCGGATCGGCGTGGTGCAGAAACAGGTGATCAGCCTCTGCAACCGGATGCAGAAGCCGGTGATCGTGGCCACGCAGATGCTGGAAAGCATGCACTACAACCTGCGGCCTACCCGGGCCGAGGCCACCGACGTGGCCAACGCCGTGCTCGACGGGGCCGATGCATGCATGCTCTCGGGCGAAACGGCCGTGGGCCAGCATCCCGTGGAAGCCGTGGCCATGATGCAGCGCATCGCCCTGGAAACCGAACAGTTGTTCTATGGGCGGCCGCCGCGGGACATCGGCCGCTCGCGGATCATGGGGCTGCACCCGATCACCCAGGCCGTGGTGCAGGGGGCCTCGCAGATTGCCCGGCACCTGGAGGCCGCGCTGATCGTGGTGGCCAGCCACAGTGGTGCGACAGCCCTGGCCATGTCCAACCAGCGGAACTACGTGCCGGTGATCGGCATCAGCGACGACCCGCAAACCCTGCGGCACATGTGCCTGTTCTGGGGCGTGACCCCGCTGGAGAACGGTCCCGTGCAGGACAGCGCCGCCCTGGCCCAGTTCATCGAAGCCTGGGGGCGGCAGCACAAGTTGCTCTCGCCTGGCCAGCGGATTCTGCTGGTTCGGGGAACGTCCCTGGGGGCCTCGGTGCACAACCTGATGGTCGTGCACGAAGTGGGAGGGCAAGAAAACGCCTGATCGCGGTACGCCTGCCATCGCGTCGAACCGCCCGTTTCACTAATATCTACCGCGGTTGATCGATGGACGCTCCTTCCAGGCGGCTCGCTCACAATGCTTCAAGCCACTAGCGCGCTCGGTTTGTTGGGCATGATCGCCCTGGCATGGCTGCTCAGTGCCGACAAACGGCGGTTCAACCTGCGCGTGGTGGTGGGCGGAGTGCTGCTCCAGTTCATTTTCGCCTACGTGGTATTGCGCACCGAGCCGGGGCGGATGGTGTTTGAGCTCATCCGCGATGTGTTCCTGTTCCTGGTCGCTTGTGCATCGGCCGGCACACAGTTCGTTTTCGGCCCGGTGATGATGAGCCAGCAGTTCGCGCAGGTGTCGTTCGCCTTCCAGGCATTGCCGACGATCATCTTCTTCTCGGCCCTGATGTCGGTGCTGTATTACTTCGGCGTGATGCAGGCCGTGATTCGCGTCATGGCCGTGGTGATGCAGAAAACGCTGCGAACCTCCGGGGCGGAGACGCTCTCGACCGCGGCCAACGTGTTCGTGGGCCAGACCGAGGCGCCGCTGGTCATTCGCCCGTATCTGCCGCAGATGACCAACTCGGAACTGATGGCCGTGATGGTGGGCGGCTTTGCCACAGTGGCCGGCGGAGTGATGGCGGCGTACGTGGGCATGGGCGTCGACCCGGTACACCTGCTGACGGCGTCGGTAATTTCGGCCCCGGCGGCGCTACTCATCGCCAAGGTGATGCAGCCGGAAACAGGCCAACCGCTCACGTTAGGGCATGTTCGCATGGAGGCCCAAAGCGAGGCTGTTAATGTGATCCATGCCGCGGCGATCGGGGCAGCCGATGGCCTGAAACTGGCCCTGAATGTGGCAGGCATGATCATCGCCTTCCTGGGCTTGTTGTACATGTTGGATCAGGGCATAGGCTGGCTCGGCTCGTTCTTTGGCCAAACCTGGAGCTTGCAAGCGGTGATGGGCTACGTGTTCGCCCCCATTGCCTGGCTGATGGGCGTGGAACCGGCCGATTGCTTCACCGTGGGCCGGCTGCTGGGCATCAAGATCGTGGCCAACGAGTTCCTGGCTTACGACCAGTTGGTGCAGTTGCGTGCCCAGGAACTGCCGGGCATTGGCGCCTTGACCAGTGTGCCGCCGGAGTTGCTGCCTAAGGTTTCGGCCATTTCGCCGCGTTCCGACGTGATCGCCACGTACGCCTTGTGCGGCTTTGCCAATTTTGGCTCGATCGGCATCCAACTGGGCGGCATTAGCCCCTTGGCGCCCGAGCGGCGGGGCGATCTGGCCCGGCTCAGCTTTCGAGCGATGATAGGTGGCGCGCTCGCGGCCTGCATGACGGCGTGCATCGCCGGGATCATGATCTGAACGATCGGGCAGGGCAGGGGGGGCGAGCCACCGCTGGGCTGCAACGATCAAACGACCACGTCGATCGTCGCCGCTTGCTGCTGATACTGTTGTTGGTACCGCAACAAGGTTTCCAACGCCGCTTCCAGCCGAGCGGCCGCATCGCGGTCGCGACGCCAATAGGCACCCTCGATGTCGTCGCGCAGACGCTGCGTAAAATCGTATCGCTGGGTGTCGGTGGCCATGTCCACGGCTTTGTTGGTTGCCGGGTCGATCTTGAGCGTCATCGCCAAGAACGACGTGCTCTCGTGGAGCGTCATCCGGCCGGCGCGGATCTCGCCGTTCATCCAGTCGAACAGCTCCTGCCGGGTGGCGCGAGTGAAGTCGATGGGGACACCGCTTTGCGAAGCTGCTGACGCGCCAGCCTCCACGCCCGCGCCAGTTTCAGCCGGCGCGACGATCGGCGAACCTGATGTGTTAGCAGCTTGGTTGAGGAAGGAACCTGCCAGCGGCGGATACGCAGGGTGGCGGATGCTGCCGATGTGCATGTCACGGCCCTAAGTACAAGAAACCCATAGGGCTTTATCGGCTGCCGGTTGTGCCACGGTGATCGATTTGGCCGCTTGCCGCGCGTGGACCAAGATCTCGGCCGGCGAGTGCATGCGCGCGATGCTAGCTTGCGTGGCCCATGTTCGAGCCGTTGCGAGGCGGTGCGGCTAGCCGTTATCGGCGGCAATGATTTCCAGGCACAGATCTTTCACCTGCACCGGATCGACGTTGGGGTTCTTTTTCTTGGCCGCGCCAATGAAGGCCCCGGCGGCCTTCAGCTTGCCGGCTTTGACATCGGCCACCACCTTGGGATTCTCGGCGATCAACTGCCGGCACAGTTCCTCCAGCTCGGACTGATCGACCTTGGTGATGCCTAGCGCCGCCACGGCCTCGGCCGCCGATTCGTCGGTGGTGAGCAGCCGCTCGAACACCTCGCGGCCGCGGTTGCCGGGCAGGTCGCCGCCGCGGATCAGCGAGAGCATCTCGGCCAGCCGGGCCGACGAAATCGGGAACTCGCCAATGGTGATGCCGCGCTCGTTGAGCGTCCGCATCACATCCTGCTGCATCCAGTTGGCGGCCAGCTTGCCGTCTCCGCAGCGGTTGGCCACGTCGATGTAGTAGTCGACCACCGCCCGGCCTTGGTTCACCAGCACGTCGGAGTCGTAGAGGGTGATGCCATACTGCGTTTGCAGCCGTTCGCGGAGGGCGGCGGGCAGCTCGCCCAATTGGTCGCGCACCTGCCGCATCTTTTCTTCGCTGACGGTAACCGGCACCAGGTCCGGATCGGGGAAGTAGCGATAATCGCTCGATTCTTCCTTCTCACGCTGAGCCTTGGTGACGCCGGCGGTTTCATCCCAGCCGCGGGTCTGCTTGGGCACGTCGCCCAGCCGCTTGCCGGTTTCCTGGAACACGCGGTATTGCCGCTCGGCTTCATAGGCGATGCCGCGTTCGACCGCCCGGAAGCTGTTCATGTTCTTCACTTCGACGATCGGCGTCGGCACCACGCCGTCGGGCGTGCGCACGTGCAGGTTGACGTTAGCATCCACCCGCAGGCTGCCTTCCTGCATGTTGCAGTCGGACACGCCCAGATACGTGAGCAGCAGCTTAAGCTCGGTGAGGTAGGCCTTGGCCTCGGCCGGCGAACGCAAGTCGGGGTAGCTGACGATTTCCAAAAGCGGCGTGCCGGCGCGGTTCAGGTCGATGCGGCTATCGGCTCGGCCCGCCTGCTCGTCATGCATGCTCTTGCCGGCGTCTTCTTCCAGGTGAACCCGCTGGATACGGATCGGCCTCGGCTCGAACCGGCCCTTGGGATCGAAGATCGTCAGGTAGCCTTCCGACGAGAACGGCAGGTCGTACTGGCTGATCTGATAGCCCTTCGGCAGGTCCGGATAGTAGTACTGCTTCCGATCCCACTTGGTGAATGGAGCCAGGCGGCAGTTGAGCGCCGCGGCGGTACGCAGGGCCAACTCGAACGCTTCGCGGTTCATCACCGGCAGCGCGCCAGGCAAGCCCAGGCAGACCGGGCAGGTCTGCGTGTTGGGCGGAGCGCCGAACGCCGTACTGCACCCGCAAAACAGCTTGGTTTTGGTGAGCAGTTGGACGTGGACTTCCAGTCCAATCACGATGTCGTACGGAGTTTCGGCAGACACGTCGCTTGCCATTGCGTTGGCCATTTCGATGATTCGATGCGTTGCTGACTTTTCTCCTTTCGCCTGCCAGGCCGGACCCGTGATGTGGCGCGAAACCAGGCAGGGCAGGGGGCTTCTGCGCGGCTCGGTGTTACTTCAGTTCAACCTCGGCCGGGGCGATCACGCGGGCGGCTGCTTCGCTGCCCGACCACTCGGGCAACTGCACGTGGCTGGCTTCCCAACCGTGATGCACCAGCGTGCCGCGGAACGGTGGATCGCCGGTCACGTTGCCGGTGAGCCGGATCCGGCCGGCATCGAACCCGGCCGGCACTTCGATCGTGCTGCCCTCGGCTTCGGTGGCCACCGGCTTCAGGTCGAACATCCGCTGCACCACTTTCTGGCAGTCGCGGAGCACGTCGCGGGCGGCAGCCCCCACCTGGGCGTCGGAGTAGCCGTCCAGCGGTTCTTGCACCAGGTCGACGAAGCGGGCTTCACGCTGCAAGGCCGCCAGCAGGGTCAGGGCTTCGCTGCGAGCTGGTTTGGCAGCCGCGGCCGGCTTGGGAGCCGGTTTCGCCTCGGGCTGAGGGGCCGGTTGCGGCGGCGCGGCCGATGGAGCCGGCAACGCCCCCTGCAACGAATCGACGGCGGCCTTGACCCGTTCGGCCGCTTCGCGATTGAACCAGACCAGGAAAAGCACCTTAAAGCCGTAGAAAAACCGCATCGCTGTCCCGCTGGGGCCGTGAGGTTATGCACTGTCTGGATGGCGCCGCGGGCACACTGCCAGAGAAGGCGGCAAGCCCGGGCCGTAAAACAAGTGGCAAGCGTACCATAGGGCCGCTTAAGGGGGCAACGGGGGCAAGCAGCCGCCGGGCGGCGCACCACAACCCCAAGGATGGGGAGGGTGACGCCGCGGATTACCGCCGCGCGTCGCGGATCAGATCGGCGGCTCCGGCCGCGAGTAGTTCGTCGGCCGCGTCCTTGCCCAGGGCCTCGGCGTCGGCCGCAGCGCCTTCGCGGTGCACGGCGAGCCGCTGGCGGCCATCGATGCTTAGCACGGCCGCATCGAGGACCACCTGGCCGTCGACCACGCGTCCCCAGGCACCCACCGGGGCCAGACAGCCCGCCCGCAGTCCGGCCAGCAGCGCCCGTTCGGCCAGTACGGCGGAGTGCGTATCGGCATTGTCGAGTATGGCAACGGCGGCCTGGGTGGCGTCGTCGTCCGCCCGGGTTTCGATCCCCAGCGCCCCTTGCCCCACCGCGGGCAGGTACCACTCCAGGGGCAGGATTTCGGTAATGTGGGCTTGAAGCTCCAGTCGGGTCAGACCGGCTTCGGCCAGGATGATCGCGTCGAACTCGCCTTCTTGTAGCTTGCGGAGCCGGGTATCGACGTTGCCACGCAGATCACGCAGCTTCAGGTCCGGCCGGCGATGCCACAACTGGGCCCGGCGGCGGCTGCTCCCGGTGCCCACGACGGCGCCCTGGGGCAGTTGGTCAAACGTGTGACCCTCGCGGCTGAGCAGCGCATCGCCCACGGCTGCCCGGGGCGGCACGGCGGCCAGACACAAACCGGGCGTCGGCTCAGTGGGCAGGTCCTTGAGACTGTGCACGGCCAGGTCGACCTGATTGTCGAGCAGTGCCCGCTGGATCTCCTTCGTGAACACGCCCTGGCCGACGTTGGCGATGGGCTCCTGCTGACGCTGGTCGCCGGTGGTAGAGATCAGGACCACTTCGACAGCGCAGCCGGCCTGCTGAAGCTGCTGGGCTACCCAATTGGCCTGCCACTGGGCCAGTTTGCTGCCTCGGGTACCTAACCGGAGCGGACGGGTCACAACGACTCTCGCGATCTGAAAGCGTAAGAAAACAGAAGGTTGCGGCATCCTGCCAAAAAAGTTCGGCGCTATTCAAGCCATCATAGGGCAGAAAGCCGTCCCTGGCGATTGCCACCCGCAGCCGGGGGCGTTCTCCGGGCGGCAAGTTCGAGTGGGGGCGGTGCGAAGCAGCGGCTACGGCCAGCTCCGCCGCATCAGTTGTTTTTTGCAGAGGTGCCAGTGCCGCAGTGCTCGCAGGGCAACTCTTCCACGGTCCACTTGCACTTGCAGCGAGGGCACTCGTACTCCAGCTCCTTGAGTCGGTTGACCCATTTAATGCGGGCTTGCTTGGGTTCGCCGCACTTTTGCCAGGGGAACGTGAACTTAGGGATGACGATTGCCTTGCGCTCGATGCACCAGCACGACTTGGTTTCCTTGGCCATTGCCCACTCGAACTTCCAAACCGCTTTGCAGTTGGGGCAGCGCGGCGGGCAGCACGGTCGGTGTCTGGGCGTTTCGCTTTCTTCAGCCGTCAGGCTGGCTGGGGGCCCGAGTAACATCGCCCCCGCCACCAGGCACAGCAGTATCCGTAGCATCGTCACAATCCTCGTCTCGGGGCGGTTGGCAGGTCTGGGGGCCGAGCGATCGCAGACCAGACGCTCAGCAGGGCAGGCCCCTTCTTTCAGAAATCGGCCATGAACCGTACGCCGATGATGTGGTAATCGCCCTCCGTAGGCCCGATCGCTCCGCCAGGCAGGCCGGTGCTGGAACTGATGTTCTGGTCGTAACGGTCGTGGATGCGGCCGTAGATGTAGTTGAACTGCAAACGGCTGTGGGAGGTCCACCACCAGTTCAGGCCGAACGTCACGCTGCTGCCGATGCCGCCCAGGATGTCGTCATCGGAAAAGTTGGCATACGAGTACCGGCAGAGCACTTGCCAGGCCCCCCAGCCGCCAGCCACGCCGCCATCGCAGGTGCGCACCAGGAAGAAATTCTCGAACGGCCGCACGCGGTCGAGCGTGCCGGTTTCGCGATCCCAGGGCAGATGCTCACCGGTCAGGAAGTACGACACGTAGGTGTAAAAGCCGCCGAATTGCAAATCAGAGCGGCCTCCATCTCGCTGCACAAATACGTGCTGGTACTCGGTCGTCCATTGCAGCGGGCCAAGATTGATGAGGCCTTCCAACGCGATCAGTTGGTACGAATTGGCGTCGACAATCTGGCCGGTATCGATCCAGCGGCGCGTTGTGCGCGCTTCGGGACGCGTGTCAAAGCGGGCCTGGTTACGCGGCCCTGCTTCGCCGTCCGGGTAAGCCAGCGCGCCGGCAACGGCCCAGTGGGCGTAGCCGCGGCCATCGGAGCACTCGTCGTACCAGATGGTGTCGGCGAAGCGGCCGGCAATTTCCATCTGGTAATGATGCACGCCTGGATCATCGGTCACCAGGTATTCACCGGTGTCCTGGATGTCTTCCATCAGGAACGTGCCGTAACGCCAGTTGTAGCGCATGTCTTCTGACACACCGTAGGCGCATACGCCCACCCGCCGATAGTTGCGAGTGATCGCGTCGATCACCAGCGGGCGTTCCATGAACAGGGCGTGCACGCTGCTATTGAGTTGGTCCAGACCGTAGGGCAGTTTCTGGTTGCCCAGGCGAAAGGTTTGAAAGATCGGCAGCTCCGTCCAGCCAAGGTAGGCATCCTTGATTCGCGGATCGTTGGGCGTGCCGAAGTCGAAGTCAAACTTGTACTCCATCGTTTGAAAGATCTCGCCGCGGGCCGTCACCCGCAACCGGCGGAGCAGGATCCGGTCTTGCACGTCGAGGTCGGGATTACCGCGCTCCCAGAAATTCGCACCAGGGCTGGTGCCGGGAAAAGCCCAATAGTCGGTTTGGATGCGCGCTGACCAGTTGAGTGTGGGCCGGTCCGCTTCCTTCCGCTTGGCTTCCTCGGCGGCTTTCTGCGACTTCTCGAAGGCTTCTTCCAACGCTTTGAGACGGGCCTCGAGGTCCTGGTCCTTGTCGGACTTCGCGATGCCGTTGCCCTCGAGATTGTCGCTGCTTGGCTCGCTTTCCTGCCGGCTGTTGGGCGAAGGATGGTGCAGCGGCGGAGTGGTCAACGGATACGCCACGCCAGCCTCCAGCGGGGCTGCTAGCGTTGGCGGCTGGAACAGCCGGTTTGCAGTCGCCTGGTCGTGCTGTGCTTGCAGACTGCCGCCCAGGCTGCAGAGCAGGGCAGCCAAGACATACGCCCGACCGGCTAAGGGCCTCGTCATGAGCTCTCGTTCGTGATCGTGAAGTCAGGGCCGATGCACCACCAGCCGCCCACACGTACCGTCTGCCAACATCTTCGCGGCGTGTCCGCGATGTTCCATTGCGGGCATTGCGCGTGCTGTTGGAGGAAAGACGCAAATGCCAAAGTTTGATCGCACAAACCGCCGTTAAGGCTTCTTCGGTTCAACCGCTACGATTTGAACATGAAGTACTTGTCATGAGACCGGCTTGGTCGCTGGGGCGATGACCGATTAGGCAAAGTCTGCGGTTTAGAGGGAGCGGCGAAGCGAGTTGCGGCGGCGATCCAGCCGCTAGCATCGGCAGTTTGGGCGGCATCAGAAATACCGGCAAAGTCGGCTGCGGCCTGAACGGTCATTCGGCTGGAGCGAGCGGCTCCGGCATGTAATGCCTGTGCGTGCAATGTCGGTTTTTCCGGGAGCTGCAGTGCTGGTGCCGGCGGAGATCGAACGCAGGCGAGCTACCGGAGCTCGCGTTGATGACTCCGGCCGTTCTACGCCGGATTTGCCGGTTACTCGGCGGCGGCGGCGGTCAAGCAAGCCAGCAGCTTCCGCTCGCCGAAGATGAACGATGGATCGGAAACAGGTGCGTACCAGTTTGGTTAGGGGCTTGGTACGCCCGCGGCAAATCAGGAGGTAACCAAAGATGTTCCTGGGACGCTCGGCAACGCTTGTGGCGATGGCCGCCGGAGCGGTGGGCATCCCGTACATGGTTTCCGAGTCCAGCCACCCCCACCACGCCGATGAGGTCGCGCACGTCGAGCACTTCGACGAACACCAGGGGCACGCCGCCGGGGCCGCCGCTACGACAGCCGCCGCGGCTCAGCCTGCGGTGGTGCAAACGCCCTCAGCCTCGCTGACAGGCAGCCTCAGCGGCGATTTGATGGAACCGTTCCGGTTTGAGATTACGCCCGACTGGGTGATCCGCCGCTGGCAGCGCGTTTCTACGATTTCCAACCAGCCCGATCTGCAGGGGTATCGCGTACCGCTGGTTACCGGTACGGGCGAGCACGACCTGGCCGGCTCGCTGACCTACTTTTTCGACCGCGAAAAGAAGCTCCAGCGGATCGTGTTCCACGGTTCGACGGGCAATGCCGTACCGCTGACGCAGCGGCTCGTGCAGATGTACGGCTTTAAACGCGAAGTCAGCCCCGACCCCGGCTTGTACCTGTACCGCGTGCGCTGGAACGGCAAGCCGGTCAGCGAGTTGCAGTTGCGGCCCAGCACCGTGGTCGATGCGTCCAACCCTCACGCCCGCATCGAAGTTCATCTGCTCATTGAACGGCCTGCCAAGCTGGACGTGTTCTCCGGCAAACACGATGGCCGCCGTTACGACGTCCGGCTGTAATGACACCGCGATCGCCCAACCACCGGGCCGGCTGCCGCGTAAACCATAGTAGCGGGCGTGCCGTAATGCTTGCCGAGAGCTGAGTTTGCGCGTTTCGGCGGGGCGCGTCGACACTGGGGGCCGGGCTTGGTTTACCATTGCCGCGGCGCTAGAATTGCCGGGAGCCTACCGGCTGGGCACTTCACTCGACCGGCGGCTCGCCAGCAAGGGAGGGTGAAAGATGCAGTCCAATCCTTCGGCGGAGCTCGAAGCCTTAGCCGCAGTCGAAGAAGTCGAAGTTGCCGGCCATATCATCGATAGCCTGATCCTGCCCAAGGTGTTGGATCTCATCACCGGGCATGGCGGCGCGTTTCGCATCAAGCAGATTTCCATCGGGCAGGCTCGCAACGATCCCAGTTATGCGCTGGTCGAGGTGCGCGCGCCCGACGAGGCCACGCTTGCCCAGATCTTGGAACAGATCGCCGACCACGGTGCCCGGCCAACCACCGATGTCGATTGCCGCCTGGTGCCGGCCGACGTCGAGGGCGCTTTTCCGGAAGGCTTTTACGCGACCACCAACCAGCGCACCGAAGTTCGGCTCGATGGCCATTGGGTCCCCGTGGCCGACCAGGAGATGGACTGCGGGATTGTGGTTGATGCCCAGACCCGTCGGCCGCGCTGCGTGCCGATGAACGAGATCAAGGTGGGCGACCTGGTGGTCGTCGGCCATAGCGGGGTGCGCGTGTTTCCGCATGAACGCGATACGGCTCAGCACACCTTCGCCTTTATGAACAGCGCCGTGTCGTCGGAAAAGCCCAAGGGCCTGGCCATCCGTGACATTGCGCGGCAACTGTACAAGAACCGCCAGGAAGGCGGCAAGTCGGTGCTGGTGGGCGGTCCGGCTATCGTCCACACGGGCAGCGGCGAGCACCTGTGCGAGCTGATCCGCCGCGGCTACATCAACCTGCTGTTTGCCGGCAATGCCCTGGCGACGCACGACATCGAGCAGGCCCTCTTTGGAACCAGCCTGGGCGTGTATCTCGATCACGGAGGGCTGGCCGAGACCGGGCACGAGCATCACCTGCGGGCGATCAACCGCATCCGCCGCATTGGCAGCATCCGCCAGGCGGTGGAGCAGGGCGTGCTCACCCGGGGCATCATGTACGAGTGCGTGAAGAACAACGTGGACTTCCTGCTGGCCGGCAGCATCCGCGACGACGGCCCGCTCCCGGAAGTCATCACCGACGTGCTCGAAGCCCAGCGGCAGATGCGGCAGAAGCTGCGCGACGTCAACTTCTGCCTGATGGTGGCGACCACGCTGCACTCGGTGGCGGTCGGCAACCTGTTGCCGGCGTGGGTCAAGGTGTTCTGCGTCGACATCAATCCTTCGACCGTGATCAAGCTGAACGACCGCGGCAGCTTCCAGACCGCGGGGCTGGTGACCGACGTGGAACCGTTCCTGCGCATCCTGGTGGATGAGCTGCAGCGGTTGGAACGTGGCGAAGGAGGCACCGTCCAGCGATGAGCGACCTGCGCAGACAGCCACAAATCCTGATGTGTCCGCCGGACCATTACGGCATCGAGTATGAGATCAATCCGTGGATGGACCGGACGCGGCAGGCCGATCGCGCCGTAGCCGCCCAGCAGTGGAAGCAGTTGAAGGCCATTCTGGAAGATGCCGGGGCCAAGGTGCATACTATGCCCGCGGTGCCGGGCCTGCCCGACCTCGTTTTCACCGCCAATGCGGCGTTGATCTACGGCGACGCCAGTGGCGGCAAGTTAGCCGTGCTGGCGAACTTTTTGCACCCGCAGCGGCAGGGTGAAACCGAGCACGACGAAGCGTGGTTCAGAGCCCACGGCTTTGAGATCCAGCGTTTGCCGGAAGAATACGCCTTTGAAGGCGCCGGCGATGCTTTGTTCTGCGGCGAGACGCTATTTGCCGGCTACCGCATCCGCAGCGACGCGGCTGGCCATCAGCAGTTGGGGGCGATGCTTTCCTGCCGGGTGATCCCGCTGGAGTTGGTGGATCACTACTACTATCACCTCGATACGTGCTTCTGCCCGCTCGACCCCGAGACGGCGATTTACTACCCGGCCGCGTTCGACGAGTACGGTTTGAAGGCCCTGCACGCGCATGTGCCGAACCTGATCGCCGTCCAAGCCGAGGAAGCCCAACGCTTCGCCTGCAACGCCGTGGTGGTCGGCCGCACGGTGGTGACCAACACCGGCTGTCCCAAGTTGCACGCGGAACTGGCCGCCCGGGGCTTCACACCGCGCGAAACACCGCTGGACGAGTTTGTTAAAGCAGGGGGCAGTGCCAAGTGCCTCACCCTGCGTTTGGACGGCGAAGAAGCCGCGGCATGGCGCTACCGCCAGCCTGCTGCGACGGCGTGAACATACCGAGCCAAGCTGGTCAGGCGGCGTTCTAGCTGGCCGGCTTTTGCGGGTATTCGACGGTAACGCTGGTCGAGATGCCGCCGCGCGGCGTGAACTTGGCCACCAGCCGCAGCCACTTGGGCTGGGTGACCGCCACCACGTCGTCGAGGATGCGGTTGGTCACGTCCTCGTAGAACGCGCCCACGTTGCGGTACTGCTGCAAGTACAGCTTCAAGCTCTTCAGCTCCACGCACTTGCCAGCCGGAGCATACGTGAAGGTGAGTGTGCCGAAGTCGGGCTGGCCCGTCTTGGGGCATACCGACGTGAACTCCGGGCACACGGTCTCGATGATGTAATCGCGGTCGGGGTGCGGGTTGTCGAAGGTTTCGAGCGTGGAGCGAAAATCGGTCATCGCGACAGGTTGCCCTGGGGGCAAAGGTTAGGGGGAAGGCGAATCAATCGTCAGGGGTGGTCACCGGGGGCTACCATCCCTGTCCGGTATTTCTGGTCAATTAACTCGGAAGCTGCCGGCGGAAATACATCGCAGCGGATGCGGTAGGCTATCCGCCCAGCCGCTACGCTTCCCATTCTTCCATCATAGGGCCAATTGAGCCAGGGGGCGGCGAACATGCATGGCGTTACGTGATGGCCTTGCCGCTCATGTAATAGCCCAGGCCCAGCGTTGGAATCAGCAGCACGATGATGAACATGCCTGCGTAACCGCCGACGAGCGCCTGGCACACGGTGGCATCGAGCACAATCAACGCCAGCAAGCAATGTTTCACCGCGAACTGTACCCTGGCTGGTGAGGGATCGAGCACGGCCGTAAGTGGTCGCCACAGGATCAAAGCCGCCAGCAGCAGCATCACCGTGGTGTAGCGCATGGGATTGTTGCCTTCTCCCGGCGGCAGGAACCAGTTGGGGAACCAGGCCACCATGCCCAGGCCAATGGCCATCACGGCGATGCCCCAGAGCAACAGCCAGCGATTGCTGGTGCGTGATTCGGTTCGGGCAAACCAGGTCACGCCGGCAATGTACAGGCCGATCCCACCGGCGATCACGTAATGCCAGGCTTCCACCGGTCGAGCCAGCGTGGACATGCCCAGCAGCACGTTGAGGAAACGGCAGCTGCCCATCACCAGCGGCGTGGCCGGCGTGCGTTTGAGCACCTTATCGTACATCACCACGGCCAGCGCCAGGACCGAAGCAATCATGCCTGGCCGGTAACTGCCGTCCAGCCAGCTCACGCCCCAACCGAAAGCCATGCCGATGATCAGGAACTCAAACCCGATCAGGCGGGCGATCTCGAGCGGCACGCGGCCTGATGGGATCGGCCGCTGAGGACGCTCGCGGGCGTCGATCTCGGCGTCGTACACGTCGTTCAGGACCATGCCTGCCGTGTACAGAAAGCCGCTGGCTGCCAGCAGCATGGCCAGGGCGGTGCCCGAGAAATACGGATTCGTCGGCCCGTAAGCGATGAAGTAGCCCAGCAGCACGTCGGCAAAGGCGGTGAACAACGCCGGCAGCCGGAACAACTGCGCATAGGCGAACACCGCCGATGTGCTTCGACCTGGAGGGGGCGGGGCATTCAACGGGCGGCTCGCAGGCAAACGATGAATCAGAAGTGACCACGGCAACGGAGCCGGCGGTTCGCGAACGCTACCGCCGGTCCACCCGATTGTAGTCGCGTCGGCTGCGGCGCATAAGCCCCCGCGGCGGTTCGCGCTCTGGCGTGCGGCAGCCGCGAACGCCAGCAGCTACTTCTGCGAGGCGGCTTTCTGGCAGCGGCGTTCTGTCATGGCCAGGGCTTTGAGCAGGCCGCGGGCCTTATTCATGGTTTCCTGGTATTCGTTGGCCGGTACGCTATCGGCCACGATACCGGCACCGGCCTGCACGTAGGCCTGATTGCCCTGGATGACCAGCGTCCGCAGCACGATGCAGGTATCCATGTTGCCGTTGAAGTCGATGTAACCGACGGCGCCGGCATATGGCCCACGGCGGTGCGGCTCCAGTTCATCGATGATTTCCATCGCGCGCACCTTGGGAGCACCGGAAACCGTGCCCACTGGCAAACAGGCCCGGAGGGCGTCGAACGCCGTGCGGCCTTCGTCCAGTTGGCCGCGCACGTTGGAGGTGATGTGCATCACGTGGCTGTAGCGTTCGATGGTCATCACGTCGGAAAGTTCGACGCTGCCGAACTTGGCCACGCGGCCAATATCGTTGCGGCCCAGGTCGACCAGCATCACGTGCTCGGCGCGTTCCTTGGGATCGGCCAACAGCTCCTCGGCCAGCCGCCGATCTTCTTCCGGGGTAGCACCGCGGGGACGCGTGCCTGCCAGCGGGCGAGTGACCACCACGCCGTTCTGCACCTGCACCATGATCTCCGGCGAGCTGCCCACCAACGTTACGTTGGGCGTCCGCAGGTAGAACATGTAAGGGCTGGGGTTCACCACCCGCAACGTACGATAGATCTCCAGCGGCGAGGCGGTGATCGTGGTCTGCATCCGCTGGCTGAGCACCACCTGGAAGATGTCGCCGGCGCGAATGTACTCCAGGCAGCGTTCGACGGCCGCCTCGAAATCCTCGCGGCGGAAGTTCGACTGCACCTGGAGTTCATCGGGATCGGCGTCGACCAGGTCGGTGACGTGCAGATCGACGTCGGGCTCCTGGAGCTGCGCCACCAGGGCATCGACCCGGCGGCAGGCGTCGTCGTACGAATTCCGCAGGTCGACGCCGTCGCCGGTTTCGGCCAGCGCGACCACGAACAGCGTCTTATGGATGTGGTCAAACACGACCATCGATCCATAGAGCGCGAACGCCATGTCGGGCAGGTGGCGGTCGTCGGGCGGGGCATTGGGCAGCTTCTCGACGTACCGCACGGTGTCGTAGCCTGCGTAGCCCACCGCACCGCCGCAGAACGGCGGCATGCCCGGGATCACCGCCGCCCGTTTGCTGGAGACGATGGCCTCGAGCACGGCGAGCGGGTCGGCGACTTCTTCTTCGGTGGTTTCGGTGCTGCCATCGGGCAGGTAGCGCACGCGGCGAACCAGGTGGCCGTACGCTTCCAACTGCTCGTAGGGATCGGAGGTGAGGAAGCTGTAGCGGCCCACTTTTTCGCCGCCCACCACGCTTTCGAACAGGCAGGCACAGGCTCCGCGATCGATCTTGAGGAAGGCGGAAACCGGCGTCAGTGTGTCGGACAGCAGCTTGCGATAGACCGGCACCAGGTTGGCATTCGCCGCCAGGGCCTGGAACTGTTCGAAATCGGGTTGGTGCATGTAAGGTCGGGGGGCTTACTTAGGTTGGGCCTGAGCCTGGGCCGCCACCGCCGCGGCGGCTGCGGCCGCTGCTTCGGGATCGCCCAGGTAGCCGCGGGAAACCACGTTCAGGTTGTCGTCGAACTCGTACACCAGCGGGATGCCGGTCGGAATGTTCAGATCGGCAATTTCGTCGTCGGAAATGTTGTCCAGGTGCTTCACCAACGCCCGCAGGCTGTTGCCGTGGGCGGCGATCAGCACGTTTTCGCCCTGCTTCAGCCGCGGCACGATCTCGCTCTGGTAGTACGGCAGCACGCGGCCCAAGGTATCCTTAAGCGACTCGGTGGCCGGCAGTAGGGCCGGATCGAGGTGCTTGTAGCGGGGATCGTGCTTGGGGTGCATGGGATCGGTTTCTTCGAGCGCGGGCGGGCGGACATCGTAGCCTCGCCGCCACTGGTGCACCTGCTCGGGACCAGCCTTCTGGGCCATCTCGGCCTTGTTCAGGCCTTGCAGCGCGCCGTAGTGCCGCTCGTTGAACTGCCAGGCACGCACGACCGGTACCCACATCCGATCCAGCTCATCAAGGGCGATCCAGAGGGTGCGGATGGCCCGCTTGAGCACCGACGTGTAGGCGATGCTGATGTCGATGCCGGCCTCCTTGAGCAGCGCGCCGGCCTGCTTGGCCTCCTCGCGGCCCTTCTCCGACAGGTCGATGTCGATCCAGCCGGTAAACCGGTTTTCGAGGTTCCAGGCACTCTGGCCGTGCCGCAGTAGAATCAATTTGGCGGTCATCGAGCGTAACTTTCTCTGGGGGCATACGTTTGCAGGGAAACGGCGGCGGCTCGCCACTGGGGGCGAGAGACCGACAGCCTGCAGGCTTGAATGGTGACCCCTGAGGTGGCGGTTCGTCAAGCGGGGCAGGCCGCCACCGCGCCAAAAGTGGGCCTGGCAGCCCGCACAACAACCGCCCAAAGGCTTTGGACAAGCCGGCCGCGGGCTGGTTCGGGCCGCACCGCCAGGCCGCGATCCTGGTAAGGCGGCTAGCCTGGGAAAGACGCAGTTGAACGGTAGAAAGCCGAGGCCAAGGCGGCTCGCTGCATGGGCCACAGAGCCCAAACGCGGCTCCCTACGCGCGTGCCCAGGCAGACGGTATGATGACACGCCTGAACCGCATGTTCCCCTTGAAGTTAAAGCCATGAAAACCGACGAGTTGCGGGAAGCCTATTTAACGTTTTTTGAATCCAAGGGCTGCGTCCGCCGTCCCAGCGACGTGCTGGTCCCCACCTGGGACCCCTCCGTGCTGTTCACGCCGGCAGGCATGAACCAGTTCAAGGATCACTTCCTGGGACGCTGCAAACTCGAGTTCACCCGCGCCACTACCTGCCAGAAGTGCCTCCGCACGGGCGACATCGATAACGTGGGGCGTACGGCGTACCACCACACGTTCTTCGAGATGCTGGGGAACTTCAGCTTTGGCGATTACTTCAAGAAGGAAGCCATCGCCTGGGCCTGGGAGTTTTTGACCTCCAAGAAATGGCTGGGCCTCGATCCGGACCGGCTGTCAGTATCGGTCTATCTGGAAGATGACGAGGCTGCCGAGATCTGGGCCAAGGATATCGGTCTGTCGTCGGACCGGATCGTGCGGATGGGCGAGGACGACAACTTCTGGCCCGCCGGCGCCCCCACCCATGGCCCCGACGGCGTGTGCGGTCCGTGCAGCGAAATCTTCTACCACCCGCCCACCGGCGGTGAGGTGGAAATCTGGAACCTGGTGTTTACGCAGTTCAACCGGGTAGGCGATCCGCCGAATAACCTCCGCCCGCTGCCCAGCAAGAACATCGATACGGGCATGGGCCTGGAGCGTTGCGCCGCCACCCTGCAGGGCGTGGATTCCAACTTCCATATCGACATTCTGCGGCCGATCGTGGAAGCCGCCGCTGAAGTCTGTGGCCGCAAGTACGATCCGGCCAGCGACGACGGCCGCCGGCTCCGCCGCATTACCGACCACGTTCGGGCTTGCACCTTTGCCGTGCACGAAAACGTGTACCCCGGCCCGAACAAGGAAAAGTACGTCATCCGCCGCTTGCTCCGCCGGGCCGTGCTCGACGGCCACCAGATGGGCATGCGCGAACCGTTCCTGCACCTGCTGGTGCCGACGGTCGTGGAAATGATGAAGCAGCCCTATCCGGAACTCACCGAAACCACCGAACGCGTGGCCAAGGTGATCCGGCAGGAAGAAGCCGCGTTCCTGGGCACGATCGACGCCGGCTTAAGCAAGATCGAGTCGATCTTCAACGAGATGCGGCGCGACAACCGGGCCGTGGTCCGCGGTGACGACATCTTCTTCATGTACGATACGCACGGCTTCCCGCCGGAGCTGTTCGAGCAGATCGCGGCCGAGCACAACTTCACGTTCGACTGGCAGGGCTTCCGCAAGCTCACCGCCCGGGGCGATGAAGGCCCCTCTGGTCCGCTGTTCAAGCACGATCCGCTCGAGGCGATCAAGCGGGCCGTGGGCCACACCGAGTTCTTGGGTTACGAGACCACCGAAGCCGAGGCCGAAGTCGTTGCCATTGTGGCGGCCAACCAGCTTTGTGACTCGGTCCAGGAAGAAGGGCACGATCAGCCGATCCAGGTGGTGCTCGATCGGAGCCCGTTCTACGGCGAGGCGGGCGGTCAGGTGGGCGACACCGGTGAGATCGTCGCTCCCGGCATGCGGTTCGAGGTCATCGACACCCAGCGCGACGGTCAACTGATCGTGCATGTGGGCCACGTCCGCGAAGGCAAGCTTGCTACCCGCACCAAGGTGACGGCCCGCGTCGATGCCAAGCGGCGCCAGGGCATCCGCCGCGCTCACTCGGCCACGCACGTGCTGCACCACGCGTTGCAATCGCACCTGGGCAAGCACGCGCAGCAGCAGGGGTCGAAGGTCGACGACGACTGGCTGCGGTTCGACTTCACCAACCTCGAAGCGGTCAGCAAGGAACAGCTGGAAGCGATCGAGGACGAGGTGATCCGCCGCGTGACGAGTGCTGCGCCGATCAAGTGGGAAACGCTGCCGCTGGCCGAAGCCCGCAAGCAGGGGGCCATGATGCTCTTTGGCGAGAAGTACCCTGACCCGGTTCGCATGGTGTCGATGGGCGACTTCAGCCGCGAGTTGTGCGGTGGCACACACCTGACCAACACGCAGGAGATTGAGGACTTCCAGATCCTCAGCGAGGAAAGCGTGTCGGCCGGCGTGCGGCGCATCACGGCCCTGACTGGCGAACAGGCCCGGCAACACGCCCAGCAGGTGAAACAGGCTCTGGAGGAAACGGCGGCCGCCCTCAACGTGTCGGTGGCCGATGTGCCTGCCCAGGTGGAAGCCCTCACCCGGCACGTGCGTCAGTTGAAGAAGCAGCTTGCCGCTGGTGCGACCTCGGTAGAGAAGCTGCCGCAGCCCTCAGGCAAGAGCGGTGGCACGCTCAGCACCCGCGAGGCTCGCCAGGCGCTGGAGAAGGCGGCCCGGCATCTTAACACGGGCCTGCTCGAAGTGCCCGAGCGCGTGCGCGGCATGCTGAGCGAAATTGCCCGGCTCGAGGAACAAATCGCTTCGGCGTCGCAGGCTCAGACGGTGTCGGCCGATAGCCTGCTCGCTCAGGCGATTACCGTGGGCGATGCCAAGGTGGTCGTGGCCGAGGTTTCTGGTGCCAATCCCAACCAGATGCGGCAGTGGATCGACCAACTCCGCAAGCAGCACGCTCCGATCGCCGTGCTGCTGGTGGGTGGCAGCGGCGACAAGCTGATGCTGGTGGCTGGTGTCAGCCGCGAACTGGTCGATCGCGGTGTCAGCGCCGGTAACTGGGTGCAGAAGGTGGCCCCGGTGCTGGGCGGCGGTGGCGGCGGCCGGCCTGATATGGCTCAGGCTGGCGGTAAGGATGCCTCCAAGCTGCCCGAAGCTCTGGAAACGGCCCGCAAGGTCGCCCAGGAAATGCTCGGCCAGTAAGTGGCCGTCTGTTCAACGAGGCCGCGATAGCCGGCTGCGCGACTTAGTCCATGTAACCCAGGTCGCGCAGCCGCTGCTCGACCGCCGCCAACTGCTCGGCCGTGAGCGGTTTAGGCTGCGCTTCCGGCGGCGCACTGCTGGCCGCCGAAATGCCTGATTGATGGCAGCCGCTGGCGACCAGGCGGCGCTGGGGTGCGCTATTTGCGCGGAAACGTGGCGGCAACTCCGGCAGCAGCGTCTTGCCGGTCATCGAGGCGGGCACCTCCAGCCCCAGCACGCGCAAGACCGTAGGGGCAACGTCCCACAGGCCGGCTTCCAGGTGTTCCCCGCACGGAGCACCCGGGGCGTCGATCATCAGCACGCCTTCGCGGCGGTGCGTGCCGGTCAAGTCGTCGTCTGGCAGGACGACCAGGTCGGCCGCATCCCACTTGCTGCGGGTATGCCAGCCGTCGGCCGGAATGGCAACCACGTCGGGCCAGCACCGCTCCAGCGGATCGCAGTCAAAGCGGCTTTCCACGACATAGGCTTCGGTGAAGAGTGGCGTGTCGAGTTGGGGATGCCGCGCCGCCTTGAGGGCGGCACACACTTCTAGTGCTGTCTGACGGACTTGGGACGTCGTGCGGAGAGGACCGCCGCCGAACCGCTCGGGCCGATTCAGGTAAACCATGGCCGCCAGGTCGCCGTGTAGCGTGACTGCCCGCGTGCGTTTCCAATCGAGCGGGATACGGCCGCGGGCCGACAGGGCCAGGCTGGCACTGCGGTGGCCGGGATGACGCCGTTTCCACCACCACCGGCTAAGCTTGGAAGTCATCCGGTTTGCCAGCCAGGCGATCTGCTGCGCCCCGGAGGCCGGAACGAGCAGGCCTTGCCGTTCGAGCACTCGTGGCACCGAGATTTTGCCTTCGAAGGTGCCGAAGCCATGATCGCTGAGGGCGATCACCGCGGCGCCGCGCTGATCGGCCAGCTCCAAGAGCTGCCCACAGGCTTCATCCAGCGCCTGCATCGCCCGCCGCGCCTCGGCCACCCAAGCCGGATCCGCTTGGGCGTCGGGCACGAGCAGATGCCAGCAGCGATGCTGGAGCGCATCCAGGGCCTGAAACTGCACGACCATCAGGCACCAGTCGGTGGTTGCATCGGCCAACCGGGCGGTTGCCACATGGTTTTGAAACGCGTGCCGGGTACGCTCGACGCCTGCCTGCAATTCTTCGAAGGAGCGTGGCTTGTGCTTCCACACCGGCGACAGGTCGTATTGGAGGCCGGCCTCCTGCATCTTGGCCGCGAACCGCGGATTGGCGGCCAACACCTGATCGACCGAAGGGCTATCCAAGCCGCCCAGGATCACGTGCGGTTCGCCCAGCCGTGGCGGGTGCGTTACCGGCAAGTTGATGGACACCACCGTGCGGCCCGAGGCGGCCACCGCTTCAAATAGCGTGGTGGTGCCGATCCGTCCGGCATCGTTCAAACACAACTGGCCCCGGCGATGGTCCCAGTAGCGGTAGTCGAAGATGCCGTGCTCGGCGACGTCGTTGCCCGTCTGAAAACTGGTCCAAGCCACCGGCGTGATGAACGGGCTGGTCGAGAGCAGCCGCGCCAAGGCCGAACGCCGTATGAGCGTCGCCAGGTTCGGCAGCACGCCGGCCTCGGCGAGGGGAGTCAGCAGGTCCCACGTTGCGCCATCCAAACCGATCACCAACACGCGATCGGTGCCGGATGCATAACCGTCCATAGCTGATGCGCTCGAAACAGGCTGCATGGTAAACGAACGCCGACAGGAAACGATCGAACGAAGAATCCAGCAATCGCACCGTTGGCAGCTCACGCGAGGCAACTAGGCCAACGTGCGATCCAACAGCGCTCGCGTGTCTTCCGCGGAGCTGGCCGGAAACTGCACCACAAATCGGCTGGTGAACTCCGCCCGGGCGCGACGCCGCTCGCCTTTGCTGCGTGTCCAGGCGCTGATCCAGCGTTTGAACTTTTGCCAGGCGGGCTGCTCCCGCTGCGCGGAAACGCACCAGGCTTCAAACGACCGGATCAACATGCCCGTGCGCTGTGCGAAGCCGGCCGGTACCGGCGCCTTCACGCCGATGCCAAAAACGGTGTGCGGATAGCCTTCCACCCCCTGAGAACCCACGACTGTGGCGGCCAGCGGAGCCAGCAGCCGGGCAACACAACTGGGCGTAAGACGCCAGTAATCGTCGGGGTAATCGTGGATGCGGAAGTCGAGCGGCACGCTCACCAGCAGCATGCCGCCGGGACGCAGGATGCGGATCATTTCGTCCACCGCCCGGCGGACCTCGAACACGTGCTCCAGCGTATCCACGCAGATCACGGTGCCGGCGACTTCGTCGTCGAGCGTCAGGTGTCCCAGGTCCTGCACCTGGTCCACGCCGGGGCCGGGTCGCATGTCGCAGCCGATGTAAGGCCGATTGGGGAACAGCGGCCGCAGGTTGGCCAGTTGCTCCTGGCCGGGCACCAGGAAGGAGCCGAACTCATAGACGGGCCCCTCCATGGAATAGGACGAAGCGGCACATTGAATGAAGGCTCGGACGTTGTCGCGCATGGCAGGGGGGAGCAGCTAATCAAGGGGACAGGGGAGGCCGGGGCCGAATCGGCTCGGCGGCGACGACGTATGTGGACGATGTAGCGCTGGTCAGGGCACGGCGCGATTGGATTGTCTGAAGGCGAATGTCATTTCGACCGGGGCCAGCGATGGCGAACCATGCACGCGGACTCACCTGGTGCGATTACGCCGCTGGGCCATCGTTAGCCGCTCGGGATACCAACGATAAATGGCGACTCCTTTGCCTTGGTCGCCGGTCGGGTTGTTGAACGTGGCAACCCGTTCGCCGGCTTGCTTCAACAAGGTGGCCATCGTGCGGCTGCGGGCGGTGTCTCGCGTCAGCTCGTGTTGTTCGAGCACCACGTAAACCAGTTGCGGATCGGCCCACGCCAGCGATGCCCGTTCGTAGGTGTACGTTTCACGGCCGGTGATCAGGCCGGTCCAGCCGCGCGTGTCGAGCACGCGGCCGGGGGTTTGTTGTTGGGCGATCCAGTGGGCTGCCTGGCGATGCGGTTCGCGGCCATGATGCAGGGGCGGCAACGTACGTGTGAGGCAGATCGCCACCACTGCCGCCACGATGGCCCAGCTTGCCTTGGTTGCGGTCGGTAGCCTGCGCCATGGCGATGTTGCGGTGGCTGGCTGCTCACCCTTGCGGTGAGCCACCAGCCGCATCAGCCAGGCTCCCACGGTCATGGCGCCAAGGCCTGCCGGACCTAGCCCCAGGATGACCAGCGGCAGCACGTGTCGCGTTGCCATGTAGCCCAGGTAGCTGGCGGCGATCACGATCGCGAAGCTGTAGACGATCCAAAACGACCAGATGAAGCGGTCGGCCAGACGCCGACGCCCGGTGGGCGGCAACGTGGCCAGCCCGATGACGGACAAGATGCCGATCCAATAGTGGAACGCACCGGGCAGCTCTTTCAGGAATTCACGGCCGGCAGCCAGCCAGCCTTCGCGGCGGAGGCTGGTTTCCGGATCTTTGCGATCGAACGATAGGCGTTCGCCTTCCTCGGTCCGCAGCCGGCGGGTCCGCAGGGGGCGGTGCTCGGGTTCATCCAGTTCGTTCAGCCCGGCGGCGCCGAATGGTTGCGCTGCCAAACGCGCGGCGGCCAGGGCCAGGTTCGGTGTTTCAGCCAGATACAGGTACGGCAACAGCACGACCGTCCAGCCGAGCATCCAACTGGAGGCGGCGGCAAACGTGGCGATGCGGCGTCCGCTCCGCCAGGCAAGTCGGCAGGCTAGCACCGCCAACCAGGCCGGCACCAGCAGAATGGCTTCTGCCCTGGCAAGCGCCGCAAAGGCCGCTACGAGCCCGGCCGCGAAGCACCCTAGGGCCACCAGCGCAACTTGGGCTGATACGGGACGGGGCGCGAGCACCGCTTCGGGTTCCATCGCTTCGTCTGAGGAAGCATCAACCGGGGCGATGCGATCCAGCCGCTTCCAGGTCACCACGGCCAACAGCAGCGCCGTGGTGAGCAGCAGCAGGTGGGTGCTATCGGCGATCCCGTCGGCTCCGAGCCGGGCGAGCGAGCCCAGTGCTGCATAGAACAGGCCTCCGGCAATCGCGGCGTGCCACGGCACCACGCACAGCATCAGGCCGTACAGCGGAAAGATGGTCAGCACCACGGCCGCGGCGGCGGTCCCTTGCGCGGCCGCAAGCCATGAGATGGCATCGGGGCCGGCCACCCACTCGGCGGCTGAATGGACGCCGTAAACCAGCAGGGGAAAGAGCGGTTCATCGTGCGTAGCGCAGACGACTTCCCACACGCCGTGCTCTTGCATGGCCTTGGCCAGCGCCACATAGCGCACGGCATCCTGGGCAGGAACGACGGCATGCCACACGCACCACACTTGGATGGCGGCTACCACCAGGGAGAGAACGGCAAGTGTGGCCAGGTGTTGTCGCATGCTCCATCCTTGGAGAAGGATTCTGCGCCGGGGGCATCCTTCCCCCCGCTTGCGCCTAGCTGCAGGCGCGAGCGAGAAGCTAGCTCACAGGCGAGCGGCGGTCAACGCGAGTCGCACCGTGAAGTTGCGTCAGAGACGCCTCAGGCATTGAGACACGCGGACTGTACAAAATAGGCAAGAATCTGAACCCTAAGGTGCACCACTGCGGTATCTTGAAACGTAGTAGAAAAAGTGCATGCCGGCACAGATGCGCTGCCGATTGCCCCTTCGCGTGGAGGGGGGGCAGCTGCCGCAGTGCTAGCGTCGCGCCGGTTTTGAACACTCAAAACCGCCCCTTAAGTTCAAAAATATAAGCGAGTTGCGGCAAGATCTAAACTTCTTGACCGAAAGCGACAATATAAGGTACCGTGTCGTCAACTGCCGCACGTCCTTAGGGGTAGTTCGTCTTATCCTGTTCCCAAAAAGGGGGCCTCCCATGAGCCAGGTGCAGAATCCGTACGCTTCCTTTGGCCGTGTCGCTGCCGAAGCTACCGTCGACGAGCGGGCAGACTTCATCCGCAAGACGTATCTCCACCTGGGGGGGGCGGTCCTGCTGTTCATCATCCTCGAGTCGATCTGGTTCGCCTCAGGCTTTGCGGCCGGCATCTCGATGTCGATCCTCGGCACGCGCTGGGGATGGCTGGCGGTACTAGGCGCCTTCATGGTCGTCTCGTTCATCGCCAACCGCATGGCCAGCAGTGCCACGTCGCCGGGCGTGCAGTACCTGGGGCTCGGCCTGTACGTGCTGATCGAATCGCTGATTTTCGTGCCGCTGCTGTATGTGGCCCGGGCGATGGAAGTGGCCCAAAATGTTGAGATCATCATGCCGGCCGGTCTGATCACGATGGTGATCTTCGCCGGTTTGACGGTGACGGTGTTCTTCACCGCCAAGGACTTCTCGTTCCTCCGCGGCATCTTGATCGTCGGCTCGTTTGGCGCGATGGCGTTGATCCTGGCCGCGATCCTCTTTGGATTCAACCTGGGCGTGATCTTCACCTGGGCGATGGTCGTGCTGATGAGCGGCTGGATTCTGTACGAAACCAGCAACGTGTTGTACCACTATCAGACCACCCAACATGTGGCGGCCGCCCTGGCGCTGTTTGCCTCGCTGGCCACGCTGTTCTGGTACGTGCTGCAACTGGTGATGCGGTACTCCAGCGACGACTAACCTCGCCGCCGGATAAAAGCCAGCTTCTAACAAGCGAACAAGAGGGGGCCGGAGCCATCTGGCCCCCCTTTGTTTTGTTGGTGCCCCCATGCACGCAAGGCGATGCCATGAGCCAGAGTACCTATCACCCGCTGTACCTGGAGGGCATTCGCTACTTCAACGAGTGCGAGTTCTTCGAAAGCCACGAGGCGTGGGAAGAGCTCTGGGCCGATGAGCAGGGCGAGAGCCGCAAGTTCTACCAGGGACTGATCCAGGCTGCCGTTGCCCTGTATCACTTTGGCAACGGCAACATCCGCGGCGCGCGCAAGCTGTACCACAGCTCGCGCTCCTACCTGGAGCGGTACCGGCCGCTGTATCTGGGACTCAATCTGGAGAAGTTCCTGGCCCAGATGGAGCACTGCTTCGCCGACGTGCTGGCCAGTACCGAAGATTACCCGCAGATCGAAATCGACGCCGAGCGGATCCCCGAAATCCACCTGGACCCGCCGCCCGAGCAGCTTTAACCGCTCGACGGATTCGCTACTGCGCCGCCCCGTTGCTGCCGTCGCTGCCGGACGAGGCCGACAGCGTCAAATCGCCGGGCAGCTTGATGCCGTCGTCGACGATCAAGCGCGCGATGCCGTCGACCACCGGATACAGCAGCGTGCCGTCGTCGCGCACCAAGGCGGCCTCCAGCGGTTCCTGCACCTGGTCCCCACCCACGGTGGTCAAACGCTTCTGGGCAATGCTGTCATTGACGCGAGCCAATTCGTCGGCCGTGGCCAGCCGCAGCTTCTGATAGCTGGCGGGGCAACGGAGCAACGGAAGCATCGTTTCGTCAATTCTCAAGCCGTTTGCCATCGTATTTTCCGGTCCGGAAGGTTGGGGGGAGGGAGGACAAACTCGGCGCGGCGGGGGGCGGGCAACCCCCGTTTTTCGCAAGGTCAGATCGCGCCGGCGCTTTCGCGCAAACCGGTTACATCGGTCGATTTTGTTGCCGCATTTATACGGGCTTGGCCGATACAGAACCAGAGGTCGGGGTTCAATCCTCGGAACAGTCCAACGCGAACGTCCGGCCTGGACGGGGGCTGCGGCGCTGCCGCTGTCGACGCCAGCGCCGCATTGGATTTCTAGCGATGCTGGGAGGTAACCGTGGCACGGATCCATGGATGGGCCGTTGCAGCAGGGTTGTTGGCCTGTGCGTCTACCGCCTTTGCCCAGGAGGTGCGCGAGTACGTCGAAAACGGGGTGCGGTACCGTGAGACACGCTCCAAGGTGTTGAGGCCAGTCACCGAAACACGCTTCGAAGAGCGCGAGCGGACGGTTTACCGCGAGCAGTACTCCACCGAAACCGAGGAGTACACCCGGCTGGTCAACGTACCGGTCACCGAATACCGCTGGGAAGCCTACTGGGCCGGCTGGTTCAACCCGTTTGCCAAGCCGCATCTGGCTTATCGCTACGTGCCGGTCACACGCTGGGAAACCCGCACCGAAACCGTCCGGCGGCCGGTGACGCGCCGCGAGCTGGTGCCCGAGCGGGTGGTCGAGCGGGTGCCGGTGACCGAACGGCGGATGGTCGAGGAAGAAGTCACTCGCCGCGTCGCGATCAGCAACGATCCGTTTGATGGGCGGCCGACCGTCGCCAACCGCAACGCCATCGGCGGTACACAACTGCCAAGCGATCCGCCGCGCGAAGGCACGGACTGGCGAGCAGGGGGCATCCGTCGCTAGGGCGTGACGCCGTCGCGGCACTCCACTCACTGCAAACAAACGCAGCCCGCGTTTCCACCGAGGGAAACGCGGGCTGCTTCATTATCGTTTACAGGCCTGTTGCCGCGCGCTGGTCCGCTGTGCCGGCCTGCAACGCGGCCGCCACGGGCGGTGGTTTCGCCTGCCGGCCCTGAAGGCCGCTTACAGCTCAAAGCCCTTGGGGTATTCGTGCTTGATCAGCGGGGCGAGTTCGGGCATGTTCTTCGCCACCAGGTTCTCGGCGTCCCACTCCACGCGGCTGCCGGCCCAGACAGCTAGGTTGCCCAGCAGCACCGTTTCCGTGAGCGGGCTGGCGTAGTGGGGGAAGTTGGAGACCGCCGGGGCGCCGCCGCGGATGGCATCGACCAGTTCGCGGAAGTGGCCAGGCGACTGGGTGATCTCGACCTCGGGGGCCTTCATCGGCTTGCCTTCGGGATCGAACAGCGAGCCTCCGCCGTAATCGCCGGGTGAGAACAAGAAGCCCTGCTCACCGATAATCAGCGCGCCGCTGCTGGGCACTTGCTGACCGGGAAGCAGTTCGGCCGGCGGGAGCTTGCCGCCGTCGTACCAGGTGAGCTTCAGCGGGCCGCGTTCCTTGGTGGCCGGGAACTCGTAGGTGATGATCGACCACACCGGGAAGCTATCCTTGTTGTGGCCGGAGGTTTCCGCGGTCACAGCCGTGGGATTGCGCAGGTCCAATGCCATGAACGGCATGTTCATGGTGTGGCAGGCCATGTCGCCCAGAGCGCCGGTGCCGAAGTCCCACCAGCCGCGCCAGGCGAACGGGTGATACGCCGGGTGATAGGGCCGCTTGGGCGCGGGGCCCAGGAACAGGTCCCAGTGAACGTGCTTGGGCACTTCGGGCATGTCGGTGGGGCGATCGATGCCTTGCTTCCACCAGCGGCCGGCGCGGTTGGTCCACACGTGGACTTCTTTCACCTTGCCCAGTGCGCCCGCCTTGACCCACGCGGCCGAGGTCCGCAGGCCGGAGCTGGCGGTGCCCTGGTTGCCCATCTGGGTGGCCACGCCATGCTTGGCGGCCAGCTCACCCAGCACGCGGGCTTCATGAATCGAGTGCGTCAGCGGCTTCTGGCAGTAGACGTGCTTGCCCATCTTGATGGCCTGGGCAGCCGCCACGGCGTGCGTGTGGTCGGGCGTGCTGACGGTGACGGCGTCGATGGAGCCGTCGAGCTCCTCGAGCATCTTGCGGAAGTCGGTGTACTTTTTTGCCCTGGGGAAGGCTTTGGCCTTGGCCTCAAGGTGCCGCTCGTCGATATCGCAGATGGCGACCACGTTGCCGTGCGCGCCGGCGTCGTCGGTGTCGCTGCTGCCTTTGCCGCCCACGCCGATGCAGGCGAAGTTGATCTGCTCGTTGGCCGACTTGCTATCGGCGATCGCGGTGGACGTCCACACGCAGAAGCCGGCGGCGGCCGACGCTTTCAAGAAGTCACGACGGCTGGTTCCTGACCGTTGGCTCATGGTAGCGCTCCTGGTTGCCCCACGGACTTTACTTGTGTGTCATTGGCGACGGCGCATTGCCCTGAAGATGCGGCAATAGCTGGCCCCGTGTGCACAGACAGCCCCCGCCGCCGATCAGGCTCCCAATATAAGTCGCGCGACATATAAACGCCACGCTCTGCCAAACGGCAATGCAGGTAAATGTCCGGCAAAAGTGGGGGAGCTATTCCCCCGGCTCGCGCTGCCGGAAGCAATCGATGTGCACCTCGCCGCTCTCGATGCGGACCGTCACGGCCCCGTCGTAAGCGGTATGTAGCACCCGGGCACCGTGGTCCTGGTAGGCGTCAAGTACCTGGGTGTCGTTGCGGTCGAAGCCGCCGCTGATGACGACCCATTCAGGCTGCGACCACGCGGCAAAGCCCGGCGGATCGCTGCGGCGGCTGCCATGGTGGGGGACGAGGACCACATCGCAGTCGATCGGTTTTCGGGCGAGCAATGTGGCCAGGCCGACCCCTTCTACGTCGCCGGTAAGCAGGATGCGCCGGCCTTGGTACTCGACCAGCAGCACCAGGCTGTTGGCGTTGTCGCTGCCGATCACGCCTCTGCGGCCAGGATGAATGAAGTCGAGCCGGACGTTGTCGCTGCTGGGTAGTGAGTCGTTCTCGTCCCAAGCTTCGATCAAGGGCACGCCGGCATCTTCGATGGCACGTCGTAAGACACGGCGGGCTGCCGAATCATCGGCGACTGGTTTGTTGCTGGGGGCATCGGTTTGCATCCACATCACCGGCGAAACATACACGGCCCCGACATCGAATTGCTCGAGCAATTGCGGCAGGGCGTTGTAGTGGTCGACGTCGGCATGGGAAATCACCACGGCATCGATCCGCGTTAACCCTCGCCACCACAGGTACGAGGATACGCTGCGAGCTGCTCCGGCCGGCGAAGCAAGCCGCCCGGCGTCGTACAGCACGGTGCGGCCGTCGGGCAGATGCAACACCACGGCGCAGCCATGCCCCATCGAGAGAAATGTGCACTCCAGCCGCCAGGCCGAGCGGGCCGGCAGCAGCGTAGGCGCCAGCCAAACCAACATCCAGAGCGTTACCAGTCCAATTCCTAGCCGACGTTTACCGGCAAACCGCGGTGCAACTGCCCAGGCCAATAACCCCACGTAAAACAGCAAGACCAGCCACGCCGGTGGACCGGCTACCCACCAATAACTGCCCGGCAGCCGGCTTCCCCAGGCGACCATGGTATCGATCACCCACAGGCTGCCGTGGCAAAGCATCCCCAGCAAACTTTCCAGCGGGCTCCAGAGCCAGCCCAGCAGCAATAAGGCGAAACCGCTCAGCAGGGCCACGGCGATGGGCAGCGTCAGCAGCGGACTGAGCAGGATGGCGACCGGCGACACCAGGTGAAAACGCAGCATGATCAGCGGCAACGTCACGGCCCAGACTGCGGCTGTGACCAGCGTTCCGCGTACCCCCCACGAACCGAGCCAGACCATCGCTTTCAAATGGCGCGGACGCTGCGCGGCGGCCAGGCGATCCAAGGCATCCTGCTCCTGCCAACGCAGCCATTGCGGGCCGAACCAAATCAACGTGCCAACGGCTAGAAACGACAGCTGCGGCCCCGCACGAAAAAGGTCAGCCGGGGTACGCCACACGATGTACAGTGCTGCGGCCGCCAGGCAGTTGAACGCCAGCGTCGGCCGCTCTAGCAGCAGCGCCAAGCAAAGTAACACCACTAGGCTGGCTGCCCGCATGGCCGAGGGATCGGCACCCGTCATCGTGGCGTAGAGCACGGCTGCGGCGGCAACTAGAGCCAAAGCCAGCCGTCGGCGCAGCAGGCCCCACCGCAGCAGATACAGCAAGCTGCCGCCAAGGATACCGACATGCAGACCCGAGATCGCGAGGAAATGGATCGTGTTCGTGCGAAAAAAGGCTTCCGTGCGGTTGAAGTCCATTTGCTCGCGGGCGCCCAGCAGCAGGGCGTCGGCCAGGGCCGAGTGGTTCGCACCAATCCGGCTCCAAAGCTGCGCATCGCCGTACGCCTGCATCCAGTCGAACAGCCGCTGGAACTGCCACGGTGAGCCCTGGGCGATCACCTGCACGCATTCGGGATACTTGCATTGCAGTGAGAAGGTGATGCGATCGGCCCGGGCGTGTGCGGCAAAGTCCATTTCGCCGGGGTTGCCGGGGGCGATGGTACGTCGAACCCGGCAGTAGACTTCCAGTTCGTCGCCGGCCTGGATGCCGGAGAGATGCCCATCCACGCTGAGCACGCCCAGCCCGCTGGCGGTTCGCCACGTTTGGCCCTCGCGCAGCGCCACAACTTCCACTTCCAGACGGCTGCGTTCGCCACTGGGGATGGCTCGCAGCGGGTTGAAGCCCTGGGCCGGTAGGTGCCGCGGCGCGTGCCGAGCCACCGCGCGTAGCGCCGCGGGCTGATCGTCTTCGGTCAGGAAGTGGGAGAGGTCATCGGCAGGGAACAGGTGCCAATGCAGTTGGTTCCATCCGCCCGCCCAGGCGGCAGCCACGGACAGAAGCGCCCAGGCGGCTAATCGATCATGCCGAAGACGCCACAGCGTGAACCAAATTGCGGTCAGAAGAATCGCCGCGGCGGTCCACAAGCCCCAGGAGAGTGCCAGCCAGGTGTCCAGGATGATGCCGCCGGCTACGGCCGCCAGGAGCCACACCAGAGGATGGCGGTTGCGTTGGCCGCGAGCCCGGCTCGGCTGACCAGAAGACTTGGGCGCTGGGGCGGTGCTTCCACCGCCCGAAGGCGTGGCCTTCGGCGGGGTGTGCATGGTGGTGGTTGGTGCCAACGCCACGGCCGGTAGCCCCAGATGCCGTATTGGCCGCCAGACTTGGTGGAAGATGCCCCAGCCTGCGGACGAGGGGTCGCTGCCCATTCGGCGAACGTATGTGCCGCAGGTGCGCGTACCGCGATTCGTTCATGACCACCTCCCCCAAGCATACGGGCTACGATAGTGGGTGTAAACCTTTTGGGCAGCGCAGCTTGCTAGCCTGTGCGGGTGTTCACGAAAAAGAGCAGGGCAGACAGCGGAGTCTATTCTTCGTCTACGCCATATTGTCGCCCCCGGTGGGCTGGCCCTCGGCGTGTTTCGCCACTCCGCGACTCGACGATACAGAACACCGCGAAAGAGTCCCCTCGATGTGAGGGACCGGCGGCGGCATGAAGACAGCGTGCTCGGCCCATGGCGACTGGGCCGCGGAATGATCCTCAAACTCCGCAAAAGCGGATTGTCTAAGCAGGTTAGGTTGTAGACGGAAACCGCTACGTAACAATCAATTTCGTTGACACCCTACTGGCCCACGTTTAGACTCAAACTCTAGCGATGCTTCTTGGCCGGAGCCAAACGGCATCGTCTCGTCTTTGGTTTCCAGCCCACCAGGCCCCGTCTATCTCACGTCTGGCTTGCAACGCGGAACCGTCCCGCCTCACCGGAACAGTAGCTGTCGTCACAGAGGTATCGAGTTATGGCCAAGAGCGAAAGCCAAGGTCTTCAGATCGCAGTCATCATCTTTGCGTTTCTGACGATCTTACTGAGTATCTCGACGTTTTACTTCTTCAACGAGTACTCCAAAGGCCAGCAGACGGTGGCGGCTGCTGAGGCGGCGGCTCGGCGCGATGCGGCGGCTGCCCGCACCGCAGTGGACGAGATCCGCGAACTGAAGACGATGATCGGCGTCGATCCCGAAATGACGCTCGACGCCCTGAAGCAGACCTTTGCTGACGACATGAAGAAGTACGCCAGCACCTATGCCCAGGATAAGCAGTTCTACCGCCACGCCCTCGAAATGCAGCAGGCGGCGATCATTCAGCATCACCAGAACGTGGTGGCCGAGCGCGAGAAGCTGGCGAATCTGCAAGCCCGGCTCGACGCCCTGGAAGCTGCCAACCAGCAGCGTCTGGGCCAGGTGAAGGGCGAGTTCGACAAGAAGGCCAGCGACTTTGTCAGCACGGCCAGCGGTTTCCAGGAAACCGAGCGGCAGCTCGTCAGCCAGAAGGAAGAACTGGTCCGGCAGATCGCCGAGAAGCAGGCCGAGCTTGAAGAGCTCAATCGCAAGCTGGCCGAGAGCACCCAGGAATACCAGAAGCGTATCAACAAGCTGGAAGGCGACGTGCGGGAGACCAAGGAAGAGGTCAGCCAGTTGACCAACCCCAATCCCGAAATCCCCGACGGCGAGATCCGCTACGTCAATCAGCGGAATCGTACGGTGTGGATCAATCGCGGTTCGGCCGACCAGCTCAAGCCGCTGGTGAAGTTCAGCGTGTTCGCTTCCGACGGTAACGGCGTGGCGCAGGGCGACAGCAAGGGCGCTATCGAGGTTGTCCGGATTCTTGGCGAGCACCTGGCTGAGGCCCGGATTCTGGAAGACAACCTGGCCAACCCGCTGCTGCCCGGCGATCTGATTTACACGCCGATCTGGCATGCCGGCCGGACCGAGTACTTTGCCTTCGCCGGCGTGATGGACATCAACAAGGATGGCCAGCCCGATGAAGACGTGGTCCGCGATTTGGTTCGCATGAACAATGGCGTGATCGACGCCTGGCTGGGCACCGACGGCAAGCTCAACGGTGAACTGACCGCTCGGACTCGTTACCTGGTGGTGGGTGAGCCGCCTCGCGGCCATCAGGAAGAGTACTCGGCGTTGCGTGCCCAGGCTGCGAAGATGGGTATCCCGGTGGTGGGCCTGGAGAAGTTCCTCGACCACGTGGGCTATGTGCCTAACAGCCGGTTCGTCGAGTACGGCGTGAACTCCAACCCGGCCGAGTTCCAGGACAACACCCGCGACAAGCGGTTCATCAACCCGCCATCGACGCCTGGTGGTGGCTTCCGCACGCGGCGTCCGCCAGCGGCTGCCACGAGCAACGCCACGGCGTACTAGTTGCCATAATACGGGTCAGTCGAACTGAATAGCGGCGGCTGGGCATCGAGCTCGGCCGCCGTTTTTTGTTGACGGGCACGCTCTTGGAAGGCACGCGTTTCGGTGCTTAGCGCGGGATCTTGAGGGCTTCGGACCCTGGGGGCTGATCACCATCGACGCCGTTGGTTCTCCCTCTCACTTTCTGGGCACGGCGATTCTGACTCGCGGATGGCTATCTCGGTTAGCTGTGCGCGCTGCCGGGACGCGGGGCAGTCAGGGCATAGGTCGCAAAAGAAGGGGGACCATCATGCGTTGGACACGTGCAATCGCCGTCGTCACCATGTTGGCTACCGTGTACGAGCAGCGCATCCCGCCCCCCCTCAACACTCTTGAACGAACGATTAATACCGGCTCTGCCGTGCTGGTTGTCGAGGCCGACGCCGATCGCGCCGTGGTTTGGACCTGGCCCGACGATTTGCCGGTGCCCAGCCCCGACCAGGTGCCGCCGGGGGCTTGGTGGGCTGCGGGCGAACGATGTCTTCTTGGCCGTATTTTGCGACGGCCACATCGAACGGCTGGCGACTTTCGACGAACGTGCACCCCGCCTGCTGGCCCCGCTCCGCCGCGAAAAGAATGATTAGGTAAGCCGGACGGCGTTTTGCTCGCGGCAGCATGGCCGGCCACCATTGCAAAGCCGCGGCTAGCGTGTTCTATTTCTGGTTTGGTTTGTGGCCGGCCCGAACAGCGAACGCCGCAGGAATGACAACCGGCACGGTGGCACCCCCCGGTCGAGGTGTTTGCCGTGGTCAGCCGGCCTGGGCTGTCGTTACCAAAAACATCCTTCGCAAGCTCCCTGCCTCGCATGTTTCGCCCCGTCGATAGCAACGTCCACTTTCCCACGCTGGAACTGCAGATCCTCGACCTGTGGGAAGAGAAGCGAATCTACGAGAAGTCGCTGGCACAACGGGAAGGCAGGCCGAAGTTTGTCTTTTACGAAGGTCCGCCCACGGCCAACGGGCTGCCGCACCCCGGCCACTGCCTGACCCGAGCCATCAAGGACCTCTTCCCGCGCTATCGCACCATGCGGGGCTACCGCTGCGAGCGTAAGGCCGGCTGGGATACGCACGGCCTGCCAGTCGAGGTGGAAGTCTGCAAAGACCTGGGCATCCACTCCAAGGAAGAGATCGAAGCCTATGGCGTGGAGCCGTTCATCCACCGTTGCCAGGAGAGCGTGTGGCGCTACATGCGCGAGTGGCGCGAACTGACCCGCCGCATCGGCTTCTGGCTGCACCTCGACGAAGCCTACGTCACCTATCACCAGAGTTACGTCGAAAGTGTCTGGTGGTCGCTCAAGGTACTGTTCGATCGCGGCCTGCTCTACCAGGGCCACAAGATTGTGTGGTGGTGGGCCCAGGGCGGTACGGCGTTGTCCTCCGGCGAAGTTGGCCAGGGCTACCGCGAAGTGGCCGATCCCAGCGTGTATGTCCGCTTCCCGCTGTTGGACGAGGCCGGCAACGAAACCGATACCGATCTGCTGGTCTGGACCACCACGCCCTGGACGCTGCCCAGCAATCAGTTTGCGGCCGTCCATCCCGAGCTGGAATACGCGGTAGTCCGCGACGCCGAATTGGGCCGCAAGCTGATCATCGCCAAGGAGCTGGTCGAAACCATCGCCGGCAAGGTCAAACGCGATCTGACGGTGGAAAGCACCTGCCGCGGCACCGATCTGGTGGGCCGCCGTTACCTGCCGCCGTTTGACGGCTATTACAAGATGCTCGGCAACGTCGTCGGCAAGCTGGCCGATGGCGGCGAGCAGCATGTTGCCTGGCGCGTGACGGCCGCCGACTTTGTCACCACCGACAGCGGTACCGGCGTGGTGCACGAAGCCCCGGCGTTCGGCGAAGTGGACTACGACCTGCTCTTGGCCGAGCAGGCTCGCTTCGAGCCCGGCCAGGGGCCCGATCTGATCTGTGCGGTCGCGCCCGATGGCCGCTTCACCGACGAAGGCCCCGACTATTGCCGCGGCCGCTGGGTGAAGGACTGCGACAAGGACATCGCCCGCGACCTCAAGCAGCGCGGCCTGCTGTATCACCAGGAGCAGTACATCCACCAGTACCCGTTCTGCTGGCGGGCGGAAAACGATCCGCTGATCCAGTATCCGCGCAAGAGTTGGTTCATTCGCACATCGCAGTTCAAAGAGGCGATGCTGGCGAACAACGCCAAGATCAACTGGCTGCCTGAGCACATCCGCGACGGCCGGTTCGGCAACTTCCTGGCGACCAACGTCGACTGGGCGCTCAGCCGCGAGCGCTATTGGGGTACGCCGCTGCCGATTTGGGTGTGCGAAAAGACCGGCCAGATGGTGGCCATCGGCAGCTATGAGGAGCTGCTTTCCAAGCCCGGCTGTACCGGTACCGAGGTCTGGGAAGAGGCCAAGCGCAAGAATCCCGACCTGCCCGACGACCTCAAGGTTCACAAGCCGTACATCGACGCGATCACGTTCGACTCGCCGTTCGCGGAAGGGGCACGGATGCGCCGCGTGAGCGAAGTGATCGACTGCTGGTACGACAGCGGCGCGATGCCGTTTGCCCAGTGGGGCTACCCGCACCGCGGTGCCGAGCAGTTCGCCGACCAGTTCCCGGCCGACTTCATCAGCGAGGCCATCGACCAGACCCGCGGCTGGTTCTACAGCCAACTGGCGATCAGCACGCTGCTGTTCGGCAAGGAAGCCAACGATGCAGCCCGGCAGCACGAGGTCGAGCAAGCGGCCAAGGAGGCTACCACGGCCGCGGTTAAGCCCACGGTGCATCCTTACCCGCACCCGTACCGCAACTGCATCGTGCTGGGGCTGATGCTGGGCGAAGACGGCCAGAAGATGTCCAAGAGCAAGCGGAACTACCGCGAGCCCAACGAAATCTTCGACCGCTACGGCGCCGATGCGCTGCGGTGGTACTTCTTTGCCAACCAGCCGCCCTGGACCTCGATCCGCTACAGCGAGCAGGCGATTAAGGACAGTATCCCCGAGTTCCTGCTACGGCTGTGGAACGTGTACAACTTCCTGGTCGGCTACGCCACCAGCGACGATAACTGGAATCCGGCCGCCGAGATCAAAGGTAAGGTCGATCAGCTCAACTCCGCGCAGCTTTCGTCGGCGGCCACGTACACCGATCCGGGCGACCGCAGCGAGTTGGATCGCTGGATTCTGAGCGAGCTGGCGTCTACCTGCCGTACCGTGGTCGAGCGGCTGGACGCCTACGACAACTTTGTGGCCGCCGGCGCCATCCAGAAGTTTGTCGACGTGCTTTCCAACTGGTACGTCCGCCGCAGCCGTGACCGGTTCTGGGCCTCGGGCTTTACGGCCGACAAGCACGATGCTTACTGGACGCTGTACGAGTGCCTGATCACTACGGCCAAGTTGATCGCGCCGTTCACGCCGTTTTTGGCCGAGGCTCTGTGGCAGAACCTCGCCGTCGCGCCCTTTGGCGATCGGGCGGTTGAAAGCGTGCACCTGTGCGACTATCCGACCGGCGATGTCAGCCTGATCGACGAGGAACTGTCGCAACGAATGGAGCAGCTGCGCGAGATCGCATCGCTGGGCCGAGCCGCCCGCATGGAAGCCAAGCTCAAGGTCCGCCAGCCACTGTCGAAGGTGGAAGTGGTGCTGGCCGACACCCGGCATCAAGCCTGGCTGGAAGAGCACGCCGCGCTGATCCGCGAGGAGCTGAACGTCAAGCAGGTGGAGTTCACGCAGCAGGCCGAGAAGTACATCAACTACACGGTGCTGCCGAACCTGCCCCGGCTTGGTCCGCGGTTGGGCAAACAACTGCCCGCCCTCCGCAAGCTGCTCACCGAAGCCAACCCGGCCGACCTGCTCCAGCAGCTCAACGAGCAGGGCAAAGTCACGCTTGAGTTGAACGGCGAGCCGGTGGAGCTCGACGCCGAAGATATCCAGGTCCGGCTTCAGGCCAAGGAAGGTTGGGCCGCCGCCCAGGGTAAGACCTCGGTGGTGGTGCTCAACACTGAACTGAACGACGACCTGATCCACGAAGGCATTGCCCGCGATGTGGTCCGCATCATCCAGGATCGTCGCAAGACGATCGGCTGCCAGCTATCGGACCGGATCGAGGTTGGCATCGAAACTGATGATGCCAGCGTGGTCTCGGCCGTCGAGAAGTTCCGTGACTACATTGCCGGCGAAACGCTCGCCCGGCAGTTGGTGCTGGAACCGCTGGCCGGTGTCGAACCCGGCGATGGCAAGGCCGGCGAAGCCCGGTTCAAAGCCTACGTGCGGCGGCTGGCCGAGTAACGCCGCACGTCGTGCCGCAAATGGCTTTGCGCCGCAGCGATCAGCATGAATTGATCCTCCCCACCCAACAACTTGGGCTAGCATCCGTTGCCTGACTCGTCCCCGCTATCGCCGTTGCGTATCGTCGTCCTCATCTCCGGAGGCGGTACGACGCTGCGCAACCTGATTGCCAAGATTCGCGACCGCCAGCTTGATGCGTCCATCGAGTTGGTGATCTCCAGCACATCCAAGGCCTTTGGGCTGGAGATCGCCGCCGAGGCCGGCTTGTCGACCGCCGTGGTGCCATGGCGGTCGTATGCCGATGACGCGGCTGCCAGTGCCCGGCTGTTCGAACTGTGCCGGCAGGCGAACCCACACCTGGTTGTGTGCGGCGGCTTCCTCAAGAAGCTGGTGGTGCCGGCCGACTTCGAGAACCGCGTGGTGAACATCCATCCGTCGCTGATTCCGGCCTACTGTGGGCATGGCTACTACGGTCGCCGCGTCCACGAGGCCGTGTTGGCCGCCGGCGAAGCGGTCAGTGGATGCACGGTGCACTTTGTGGATAACGAGTACGACCACGGGCCGATCATTGCCCAGCGGCAGGTACCGGTGCAGCCCGGCGACACGCCCGAAAGCCTGGCCGCCCGAGTGTTTGAGGCCGAGTGTGAACTGTACCCCGAGGTTCTGCGACGCTACGCCCAGGGTGAGGTCAAACCGGGGGCCGCACCGTTCTGAGTGGGCTTGAACGGCTAGTTGCCGGGCTCCCAGCGTTTGGCTTTTGGGGAGGCTCGGCCGCAGGCTGCGTGCACGTGTCATCAGCCTTGAAGAAGCCTGGCTAGGGGGGCGTCCATCTTGTCGGCTGCGCTGCCCGGCCGCTATCATAAGTTGCGGCAATCGCCGCTTTCTTGCTCCCGTAGCTCAGGGGATAGAGCAACGGTTTCCTAAACCGTAGGTCGCAGGTTCGAATCCTGCCGGGGGTACTCCACGAGATCCAGCGCCGGTGCTCTCCAGGTGATACGGGGCAGGCGGCGTTTTTTGGGGGCAATCTCACATCCAGCGAGCCCGTCAAGACGCTGGAATCAAATCGTCCGCCAAGCTAGACTCGATCTTAGATGCTGCTTTATGGTGGTGGGCTATTCTCTGGGCACCTTGGAACGCGACCGACACCGTCGCCTGTTTTTTGACAACCAGACAGTAGAGCAACCAGGGCAGCCGCTCGCCACTTCCCAGGCCGAATCCTGAATTGAGGTCATGCGTAGCGCCGGGGCAATCTCATGATCGAGACCTGCTGTCCGAATTGCCGCACGACATTCCGGGTAGGCTCGCAGTATACCGGCAAGAGGGTGCGATGCATGCAGTGCGACGCGCTGTTCACTGCGGACCCCTTGATGGTCGATCTTGCCAGTGCACCGGTGTTTCTGGATGACAGTTCGCACAGCTTCTTGAAGTACATCACAATCGGTGCAGGGTACGCTGCAGCACTGGTGATCTTGTTGATCTTCATTTCGCCAGCAGTCTCGTTATTCGTGGTCATCTGTGTGCTGGCTATGGAGGTTGCGGTCGCTAAGCCGGCCGAGTTCAGCGCTCTGACCGGTCGAGCAAGCGGCAAGACCGACGCGTCGGGCTACCACCACCCCACTAGCGGCCAGATGGTGCGCCCTCCTGCGACCAGCGATACCCCGCAATCGCCGTGCGATAACTTGGTGGTCCGGGAGACGTCTTCTGAGCCCGGTGACAGCCAGGCGAGGCAGCAGCAACTCATGCAACAACAACTCGTTCCGCGTGGCACGCTCAGCCTGCCGCCGAAAGGGTCCGATTTCGACGATCCCGTTGAAGTCGTCAGTCCCGCTGCGCCCACCCTGCCTCCGCAGCGCATCCCGGCCGCGCCCAAGGAAGTGGAAGCACGCAAGCGGGCATTCCGTGCGCGCGACTTGGATGAGTCGGAGCTTGATGATCAGCTTACCTGTCACGCGGCCTCCGAGCCGGCAACCAGCGGCAGTAGCGGCAGCAAGGCCGTTGTCCACCTGGATATGGATGCTGTGTCCCGCATCATGAGCGAAACCCGCCAGGTGGCTAATCTGTTAATGGCCGCCATGGCGGATGAACTTGAGGATACACCGGAGATTGATGACCAGGACGAAACGCCACTTGAGGAGCCCGAGTCGCCGGAGCAGGCGGAGCCTCAGCAGCAGGAAGTATCGGTGCCGTCGTCACAGATTGAGGCTGCTCCCGCGGGAAACGTTGACGGACTGCCGGCTCGGTTCCGGTCTTTCCTCCAGGCGCTAATCGCCAAGAGCGAGTGGGACAATGGGGAGATGACCGCGCTGGCTCGGCAGCATGGAGTCATGTTGAGCGGAGCAATTGAAGTCATCAACGAATGGTCCTGCGAACAGTACGGCGAATGGCTCGTTGAGGAGGGCGATACCTACTGTGTTCGTACGGACTTGCTCGAGGGGACTGTTGAATGCCCATTAGCGCACGCGAACGTGCCGCCATTCTAAAGTCGCTGGCGGCGGGCGTGGTTCCTTCCATTGGCTTGCATTGGATTCAGGTCGGCCGGTTCGATGAAGTCGCGGCGCTGATTCACGATCTGGACCTGGTGCAGCAGGGGGGGGCGTCAGTCCGCTTCGTAATCGGTCGGTACGGCAGCGGCAAAACGTTCTTCTTGAACCTGATTCGAACTGTCGCGCAAAAGCGCAAGTTCGTGGTGGCCCAAGCTGACATCACCACCGAGCGTCGGTTGCAAGGCAGCAGTGGCCAGGCCAAGGCACTGTACTGCGAACTGATGCGCAATCTGTCGACACAAGCGAAGCCAGACGGCGGAGCTTTGCAGAACGTGATCGAACGCTGGGTGGGTGATGTCGATCATGACGTCCGCTCCAACGGCGGAAATGAAGAGGTTGTCAAGCGGAAGTTCGCCACGGAACTGCGGCCGCTGCAGGATCTTGTAAGCGGTTACGACTTCGTGACCGTGATTACCCGGTATTACGAAGGATACCTCAATCACGATGAGCGGCTCCAAGATAACGCCGTCCGCTGGCTGCGAGGCGAGTACACGGCCAGGACCGACGCCCGTCAGGATCTCGGCGTTCGTACGATCATCGACGATACGTCGTATTACGACTACCTCAAGCTGTTTGCCAGGTTCGTCCGCATCGCCGGTTACGCCGGTTTGTTGGTCAATATCGACGAATTGGTCGTGCTGTCGCACCGCTTGCCGAACACCACGGCAAGAAACCGCAACTATGAAGCAATTCTCCGCATCATCAACGATTGCCTTCAAGGGCGTACGGAAGGGCTGTGCTTCTTGTTCGCGGGTACGGATGAGTGCCTAGAGGACCGACGCCTCGGGCTATACAGCTACGAAGCCCTGGCCACGCGGCTTGCGCCCAATCGGTTTGCTACCGAGGAACGGCAGGATCTGCAGTCGCCGGTCATCCGGCTGCAGAACCTTACACCGGAAGATTGCTTCGTGCTACTGAGCAATATTCGCCATGTGCATGCCAGCGGCAATCCTGCGCAATACATTGTGCCGGATGAAGCGATCGTTGAGTACCTGAAAGAATGCAATGAATGGATGGGGAGCCAGTGCTTTCAAACGGTGCGGCGGACGGCTCAAGGTTTCGTCCATTTTCTGAACATGTTGGAACAGGATTCGACGCGGGATTGGCGGAGCATGCTGATGCGGAATGCATCGGCGATCCGGCAAACGCTGGAGTTGCCGGACGCGCCTGATGTGAACGCAGACGATGAGCTGTCGGAATTCAGACTGTGATGACCGTCGACGCGTTCTCACTGTTGGCGCGGCCGATCCAGCATGTCCTTTGGGACATGCAGTGGGAGGCTCTGCGTCCGATTCAGGTCCAGGCGATTCAGTGCATCCTGCAATCGGACCGCGATCTGATCATCTCGGCACAGACGGCCGCCGGCAAGACCGAGGCCGCTTTTCTGCCCATCCTCACGTCAATCTGTGAGCGTCCGCAGCCTTCGGTCCAGGCGGTCTACGTGGGGCCGCTCAAGGCACTGATCAATGACCAGTTCCGGCGGTTGGATGATTTGTGCCGACGAACGGAAATCACCGTTCACCGCTGGCACGGTGATGTTGACGCTTTCCAGAGAAATCGCCTGCTCAACCGCCCCGGGGGCGTGCTGCTGATCACGCCAGAGTCGCTGGAATCGATGCTCGTCAACCGCAGCACATTCCTGACGCGGCTGTTTCGCCACCTGTCGTTTATCGTAATTGACGAGATCCATGCCCTGGTGGGACGCGAGCGCGGCACGCATCTGCGCAGCTTGCTGTATCGGATTGCGCGGTACGTGGACGGTGGGGTTCGCATGGTGGGGCTATCGGCCACGCTGGGCCAAGCGTTTCCCATGTACGCGCAGTGGGTGCGGCCGGATGAGCCTCAACGTGTAACGCTCATCGAGGACACTGGCGAGCAGAAGCGAGTGCTTTACAAGGTGCATGCTTACGTCCGGGCGAGCAAACTCAAGAAAGACCGACCGAGAGAAGATGAGTCCCAGGACGGGCGTCCCGAGAAAGAGGCAGAGCTTGCCCCGGCGGACATGGTACAGCAGATGTACCAGCACATGGCGGGCAAGAAGAACCTGCTGTTTGCGAACATCAAGTCCGACGTGGAATGGTTCGCCGATTCGCTGAACGAACTGGGCCGACAATTTGGCCGTACCGACGAGTTCCTGGTACATCACGGCTCGGTCAGCAAGGAGGTCCGCGAGTTCACCGAACAGGTTATGCAGGGGGATCGACCACATACGACGGTCTGTTCATCGACCCTCGAACTGGGCATCGATATCGGGAACGTGACGTCGGTCGGCCAGATCGGGCCGCCCTGGTCGGTCAGTTCGCTGATCCAGCGGCTGGGACGCAGTGGTCGCCGCGAGAACGAACCGCAGTGCATGCGCGTGTACTTGAGCGAGGTGGCCGCCGATGACGATACGTCGTTAGTTGATCGACTTTATCCCAACTTGTTGAGGACGATCGCCGTCACCGAATTGATGCTGGCCAAGCCGCGTTGGGTGGAGCCGCCGGCGATCGACGCCTACGACTTCAGTACGCTTACACAACAGGTGCTCAGCGTTTTGGCGGAAACCGGCGGCATTCACGCCTCCGAACTGTATGAGCGGCTCTGCAGCGGCGGGGCATTCCGGACCGTTACGCGGTCGCAATTTGCGATGCTGCTGCGCAGCTTGCGCAAGCGGAACTTGATCCAGCAGATGCAACAGGGCGACTTGATCTTGGCCCCCGAGGGCGAGGCGATCGTCAACCACTACAAATTCTACAGTGCATTCGCCACGCCGATTGAGTACACGGTGTATCATGGCAGCCGGCGGATAGGCGCACTGCCATGGGAATACTTGCCACGGGAAGGGGACCACTTTCTGCTGGCAGGGCGGCGGTGGCGCGCGGTTCAAATCAACCACGAGCGGCACGAAATCCTTGTGGCGCCAGCTCCTGGGCGTAAAGCTCCTGCATTCGGCGGCAAGGGCGGAGAGATACATCCCCGAGTGGGGCAAATGATGAGAGAAGTCCTGCTGGGGACGCAGCAGTATCCCTACTTGAATCCCACGGCGGCCAGGCTGTTGGAAGATGCGCGAACAACCGCTGCACAAGCTGGGTTGGCGGAACATTCGCTTGTTGAACTGGGACCAAGCTCCTGCGTGTGGTTCCCGTGGACTGGTACTCGGATTCTGCGGGCACTGTTTCTGATAGCTGGTGCCGCGGGCTTAGATCCGTCCAATGAACGCATCGCAATCCAGTTCTCAGGTAGCGTCAGCAAGGTGCGATCCTCGCTCGCTGAGACGCTCGAAAGGAATCTGGACGCCGCGACGCTCGCGAGCACCTGGCCGATGAAGCAAACTCGGAAGTTCGATCAATACGTTAGCGAAGACCTGCTAACCATCGCCGTGGCGCACGATGTGATCGACCTCGAAGGTGCCAAACAACTGGTGCGAGAGCTCGTGGAGCAAGCGTGATCGCTTTCAAGTGGGCCGACTGCCCGATCGCAGCCAGGGACCAGCAAGATGCCAAAGCCGCAAGGGAGATTGAGACTTGCGCCGCCAATGTTTGAAGGAGACCAACGAGAGCCTGAACTTCCAGGGATTTCGAGTACCGGCGGCGGACATTCCGGACGCAACGGTCAATAGTATCCCTCTGGGCAAATCGCATCAGGGGTGTGTTGTCCGGCACAACGGGCCGATGCGTACACTTTCTCGCCGACTCTGCGGTGGCTCAACGGGGGCTTTTCCCACAACCTGTGCAACACAGCATCCTTACCAGCCAACCCCAAGTCAGGTGACATGACGGCGAGGCATCGGGGCCGTGTCCTGCAAAGCAGCGTCTACCGAGCAACCTTGGCTGAGGACAGGCAAACAGTCGGTGATCTCTTGGGTGGTTATTGCCGGCGTTATTGGAGGCGAGAGATTACCTATTCACGAGCCGATTTGCGGATAAATCAGACGTTTCTCGGGAAAATAAAGAAGTTCCTCAATCCACAGGTCGGATAGATCATGGAGGCAGACGCCATACTTCTCCGGCTGTTCATAGATGCGTGCATACTGATTCGCAAACGCGCAACAAATATCCCATAGCGGCCACGGCGCCTTTCCAATTTCAATGGTGAACAGGCATGGCCTCTCCAAGGGATAATCGATAAGCCCACGAACAACCGTCGGCAGGTCGTCTTCTTCCAATTCGATCATGTCTCCGTCCTGCAACGGCCCGGCTTCTTCGGCGGTCAAACGCTCGCCGTCGCGAATGATGAAGCTTCGACCGCCAAATAAACCGCAAACCTGTCTGTCTGCAATGGAGAATGCGGGAAAGTCGTCCATCATTTGAAGAACCGCGTCCCGCTCGGTTTCAATGTGTTCGAGCAGTTCTTCCACCTCCACATCCGATTCTTCCAGCGAGGCAATCGCTGGTTCACCGCCGCCGCCCCAGCCGCTCGCGAGACGATTCAGGGGAGCCGGTCCCGCCTGTTGGCTCAGAAACTCGATGACCGCAATGCGGTGATCGGCGGCCGCATCAACCAACCGAGCGATACGGACCGCAAGCGGGTCGTTGCTGTCGTCTGGAGGCTGAAGCCCGGCGATGCGATAGGCACCTGCGATTGTATTTTCGGGATCGTTGCCCGATCGAATCAGTTGGGCAGCATGCGCAGCGACGGTCAGGATGTCCACAGGGGCCATCGAGGCGTCTCCCTTGCTGGGTGGCTGATCGCTGGTGGATCGATCTTGAGATTGCGATGCCGCTATGCCTGCCCTTGCCACCGCGAATTCCTGCAAAGCCAGGGTTTCTTGGGGCGCCTTCGATCGGCAGCTGCTTGTTTTCCAATAGACTGTACTTGGCAACGTGTTGAAGATTTCAGGGTGTGACCTGCGGGCTTATATCCACTCGCGATCGACGAGGAACGGAATATGAGAGAAGACTAAATCGCGCCAATTCTAATAGCTCGGATGCCGCTAGCCAATGTTTTCCTGTCCGGGCAATTCACCGCGACCTTGGACGCAGATGGCAGGTCACCTGCAGACGCCTAGGACGCCCCGATCAGGGCATCTGGCCTGAGCCTTTTTTTTTGTGATGCGATTGGTTCCCCGTGCATTGCCGTGCGGCGGCCAACAGGTTCCGACCGTAAAGCTGCTGGAATGCAAAATGCCGAAGCGGGCGGATTGTGAAAGTGCACCGCACCGCTTCGGCATAAGCGTCTTGTGGGGCATTCTGGCGTGCTGAAGAGCGGGGCCAGTCTAGTGCCCTCAGAACTCGCCTTCTAAGAGCGTGTCCAAAAAGCTAGGAGTTGCTTAGTCGCCGAGCCATAAGGTGA